>Ga0123357_10002290_pt1 | contig 21224 bp, 8 predicted proteins | sample TergutEmb28metaG_FD_89873 | JGI IMG/M metagenome (GOLD analysis project Ga0123357, IMG submission 89873) | Embiratermes neotenicus P4 segment gut microbial communities from Petit-Saut dam, French Guiana - Emb289 P4 | ecosystem: Host-associated > Arthropoda: Insects > Digestive system > Gut ... | reverse complement strand
GACAGACCGCTTTATTTAAAGGCCCAGTTCGTACCGCGCTGTAAACACTTCTCATCGCGGTTATAAAAACCAATCAGTTTATGCTGTAAGTGGCACAAGTCGCTGTTTGTTCTCAGATAAATATAAAACACATAAATACAGTGTGGGCAGAGCGTATAGTTGTTGAATGTTAAACTGTTGGTGCATCACGTAACCAGTAGGCTTTAAAAGGTTAATAGTTAAAATTCTCGAGATTTGAACATAGAGTACACTTTGTTATATTTCGTTAATTTATGCTCCTCGCTCTTCAACTTTTATCAAGCAACAGTTCTAAGCATAGTCACGATGAGAACCTTAATATATAAAGAAAGTTGTGGCAAAAGGAATTCAGCGACACACTTCACACGTAACTTGCATAGGTTAGCTGGAAAACATGCGCGCGCACACATACACACACACACACACATACACATACTGGAGCGCGCAAGTCTTTGAGGAAAATGGGGAAGGAGGCGGGTTTTCAGGAGCGTTAGTCCACTTGCTTTGGACTGTCGTGCAAAAGACGGAGTAAGAGTTAGTCTTTACGAAATCCAGGGAAGGGAAAGGCTATGTCGTTTTGGTTCATTACGAAGGGTGGGGCTTTGCCTTTCAGGTGGAATTGCAGACTCCGTTGTTAAAGATTCAATGAAGCAAAATAAAAAAAAGACGACAGAATGTCTGACGGGGTGGCTGACTACAGGCGGTCCAAATCTTATAAGAATCGATTGAAGTCATTCTTTTATTTACGGAGAATCTTTCAGTAATTGTGTCTTACTGACCCAACACTAGTGTTTTATTAAAACAAATACTTTCAACAATGCCTACAAAATCTCTAAGTCGATTGGTGTATTTTATGAAAGGAAGGAGCTGTCTGTATTCTTTCGTGATTCAATATGAACTTCGAGCAGACTGCATTCAATTTTTTATTTATTTCCAGAAAATGCCTAAACTAAGGCACAATGAAGCCACCATGTCTGTCTGTCTGACCTCTTCACGTTTGAAACTACTGAACAAATTTATAGTAGATTTAGTGTGAAAGTATACACGAAAATATCACGGGCACATCAAATTTAATGTATCCAATTTTTCATAAAATCCGAATCATATATGCTCAAATTTCTAAGTAAGGTCTAATTATATTATTAGAGAATTTTACCTAACCTTCGACTTGACGTATGTATTTCATTTAAGAAACCGAAACTGACCTAAAATCAGTTGAAATTTTAATTTGAATAATGAAGTTCATTCAGACAATGTCTGATCACGTGTAATAACTTTTGAGTACAAAAACAAAATTCGTTAATAATAAGCTCAACAACAATCCGATTACATAGAATAAAATAATACGGAACTCATTTTTATCAATATAAAACACCAATATCAATCTGATAAGTAGTTTCTTTCTGTAATCATTCATAGTACTGGAGTAAAACGTACTTATTCAAATAACACTGACAACAGTCGGAGAAAGATAAGAATGGAATACATTTTTTTATTTAGAGATACACAAATCCATGATTTACATTCATAATCACAGCCTCACCACGACTGTAACAACACTAAGAAACAATGTCCTATAGTGACAACATAAAGCAAGCGTCTTGCTTTAAAACCAGGAGTATTATAGTGTTTATAAGTAGAAGCTGCATGTAACGAAAAAACAGGTGAGTTTACATACTCAAGTTTTTTCTGTTGTGAATTCTCACTTTAAAATCTAACTGGTGTGACATAGTGAAAAGTAGCCGTGAATAATTTTTTTTTAGATGTTTCTTTAATATCTTTCGGAACAGACCTGAGGTAAATGGAACACGAACAAAGGCAGATTAAACTTTTTTCCTGCTGAGAATCAAAATTCGCAATTCCAGCGTAACGGAAATAAATGCAAGGCAGTCTAATTGAAACAAAGATTAAATTTAAGTGGATTCTAAGAAATCATATTTATTAAAAGGATGTTATACAATATGACATTATTGCCCTAAAATGGATACTGCCCTAAAATGGCCACCAGATGACAATGAATAAGAATTATAATCAGAAATTTCGGAAGGCCGTGAAATCTTAAGTAATCCTCAGTTTGATTCACTGTTTCAATAATGAACCACATCTTACAGAAATCAAGAATAAATTTCTTGATACTTTTACACACAATTCGGACAGATGTGTTTCGGATCGAAGAAGTCAACATATGCCTTTCGAAGACAATTATATATATCCTTGCCAAACTTCAAAGCCATTTATCTGAAAAATGCCTTCAAAATAATTGTGAAAAACCTGCCCGAAAACTGTGTGTATAATGCATGTAGGAAGTGCCATAAAATACCCTTCTTGATGTACGTAAATTGTGGTTTGTCACACCGGAGCCGCACAGCATGCTCATACGAGCTAGTAAGTGCGTGTATGTGTGTAAGTGCTTGTGTGTGTGCGCGTGATTTTGAAGACTTGCAGCTCAGCGTCTAAGAATTTTCTTCAGATTTTACAAACTGCGTAAGACGTTAAATTAGATTAGCGACGGCGAATTACTGGCAAGCGTGCCACAGTGCGACTTCGAAAATCTTGCCAGGAGGGCAAACCTGTGCGTCAAGGAAGTGCTCTTTTTTAAATAATATAAGTAGAAACTAAGTTACCAAAGAAATGCTAATTTAAGTGATTATGTGTGGCTTATAATGAAACTGGTGATAAAAATTTGGAAGTCTTCCTGCTATGTTGCGGACTGTAGTTGTAAAAGTGTTCGCCATCCCTAGCTTAAGGCTCGGTCTTTAAATGAAAACTGGCGTGAACGGAACGGGATAAACAGTTCCTCATTAAAATCTCAGAGAATGTGCACAGCCTATATTTCTCTAATTTTTACATTTTGATCGTTAAGTGATCTAAGAAAAGATAGAGTTACGTTTGATGTTTGCATAATTTTATTACACTAACATTCTGATGACGGAAATATACTTTTTTCATCTAAGCTTCTTTTCTTACACAATATTAATCTGACGTTCACTACATTATATTAAAATTCACTGTTCTTACAGAAAAGTATGAGAGTTTTGTAGTCACAAATATTATTATATCCGGATAAAATTGAGACATTTCAACAACTCTGTTTGGTATATTGTTTCCAAAAGTGAACATTCTTCCCACAGTAAACGTGACAGAAAAATTGGAAAAGTCCATTTCATTGTTACAATTCTAAAGATTCCTTCATGTATAAGAGAATACCTTATGACATGTTTTACAATTGTACAGAGTATATAATTCTGGGCTGTACACTTAACTTCTAATTTCAGTGATGAATACTGTGTAGCTAGAGTTGTGTAGGTTGTATCATTGAAATATCTTAAATTTTGCTTCACGTTGACACACAAGACCATAAAAATATTCGAGCGCTCATATGTGTGTGTGTATGTAGGTATGTGTGTAAGTAAGTAAGTATGTATGTATGTATGTATGTATGTATGTATGTATGTATGTATATGTCTTGTCTGACTTGAGAAGCTGTAGTATGCTTACGAATACGCAAGAAATTCTTCTTTAATGTATGGAAGATGAAGGTCCATTTTCAGTCAAACACTCTAAAGTGAACCATAAGATTGTGTTCATATAATCAGGGCACATTTTATGAGAATGTATTTTATTTATATTTCCTCTGTCCATTAAATTCTTCTCTACAATAAAATGGTCTAGAGGACCTCGTAATAGGGTAATTCCTGGAGAGACGCCACACGTTTTGCAATTTTATGTGTCAAATAACACGAAAATCTTTAAAACAACTGAACATTCAGAGATGCTATAATTATGGTTTCTACTTTATTGTGCAAAATATCTGCAAAAATGAAAGCCTCCGAGGTACCCGGCGAAGCAAAGAATTGTTCTTTGCGAATTCTCTCTTGGAAATGCCAGTAGAGATGCCACTCTTGGTCAAAGATAGATGCCGCTCTTTCAGAATATACTGTGAATTCAAGAAACACGCTAAATAAATGAAACTGTTGAAATTTATTCAAAGTAATGAAGCAGTATCAACATTAGAAGAAAAAAGACATAAAAGAACACAACATTTGTACCGAAACACTCAATAATTTAAGTTGAAATGACTGAAATTTTCTAGATTCTCTTCTTCATTTTGCTGTTTTTCTCTCGCAGTGACTTTCTACCGCAGTCGACGCATTTGTCTTTGTATGGAGAAGAGAACTCAGGCAGCTAGTTTCTGTAGCTCATACAATCATTCAATCGAGTCATCTTCCTTAGTTGTTTGCAAGTAGTTTTCCCTGCACTGACAGCATTTCGTTTCAGAACCTTTATCTGTCTCTTGATTATCCACATTTGTTTCTATGGACCTCTTTTTCTGCATTTTCTGACCTCCTAGACCTGAAGTATTGGAGCTGTTTTTACTTTAGATATATCTGTTCTTTATTTTACTTCTTCTTTGCTTCTTTTGTTTTCTTCGATAATATTAACTTCTGTGAAGAAGCTAATAAGAATTATGATAATAATAATAATAATAACTTTGCTAATTTATTCAATCGAATATTTTCTCAGTATATTCGGTAATAGACCGAACGTCTTCAAAATTCTGGAGGAAGTATGGTACGCAAAGTATGCAGGTTCTACTGAGATAGGTAACACATTTTGCTAGATGGTTACTGCAGTAGAGGTTACACAAATCAGAACCATATTTGGAGATGCTGTTATCATAGACGTTATACTTTCGCTGGTATCAGAAATGGAGAAATGATATTCAGGCATTCTGTTGCGGTTGGAAGGATACATACCAGTTGACAACTAAGCACTTGCACCAATATAGACGGAACAAGTTGAAGAATAAAAGACCAATTTGATGTCACTTGCTATTTTATTTCACCTCTTACGTGCTCAACATGTTTCGGGCATTAATATATCCATCATCAGGAGTTTGCGACTGTTCTGTTCAGTTACCACATTGGTCGTATTGTTCTTGGATACCACTCCAACCCAACCACACCGAAACTCCAAAACACATCAAATCAAGAACAATAGACCAATATGGTAATTCAACAGAATAGTCGCAAGCTCCTGATGATGGATATATTAATGTCCGAAACATGTTGAGCACATAAGAAGTGAAATAAAATAGGAAGTGACATCAAGTTGATCTTTTATTCTTCAACTATTACAATAATACACGGTCCAATATTCATAAGATACACGGAACAACTTCATTCCAAGCTATCGAGTGATGTTACAAGATGCGGCTTCGATTTTTAAGTAACTATTTAAAGGTAAAAAAAGCACTTATCCAAAGGCTGTAAGGTAGGGGTACGCAGACTCTTTAGAAGAATGATAGCTACATTATTTTCAACAGCAGTTTGAAGCAGCAAAGGAGAGCTGCTCTTTGGCCTTCTAGCGGTAGAACGACCTTCCTTGAAGCTTGGTGTTTGAGGAAATGCTCTGTGAAACACTTGAGGAATAAGTACGTTTAACGAACGACTATTTCCCTTTCATGTACATATCGGACCCTGGAGGTAAGGCATCATCGAAATCCTCTTTTGTGTCGATGTCCTTGAATATTAGAACAGAGGGCACAAATTAACTTACAACTTTACAGCATGCCATAACTGTAATATTTATCTCTTTTCTTCCGATGTTAAAACATGGACATATTTAGACCTTTTTCTGTTATTACAGAGTCAGGTTTGTTATTTACTGGTAAGCCACTCTTATCAGTGTTGAAAAAGTTCCCAGATGTGTCACAAAGGTTATTTTCTGTCGGCATTCCAGCAAGTAAAAAGATTTTCCAATGTGTTTCGGTTCATTTCTTTGAGCTCTAGCTAAAGGAAGGCTTTCAAGAGTCATATCCTACATTTTCAGGTTCAACATTGAAAGTATTTGAAATTCCCATTTATCTAGCAAGCCTGTATTCAATGACACGATCACGCTGTGTGGGGTAAGACCTTTTGCTCAGATCGTCTGAATATACGATACAACTATTATGCTTTCATCTTTATTCTATAAGCAAACATTCAGTCCAGTGGGAAGACAGAGTAATAGAACAGACAATTTTTACTATGATGAAAAGTATATTCAAACTTTTTTTCAAACTTATTTGGAATTATTTAAATGCGACATCCGTCTCTTAATTGATTGCAGCGTCGCTTCCAATCTTCACGGAGAGATGCCACACACCACTTACCCAAAAGGAATGAAGTACATGACTACATGTTGCAGAGGCAAGGTCAAGAATGTTGGAAAACTCTATGTGTCGTGATTGCATAGTTACGTCGATTAGAACTGAGACACATTTCCTGAGCACTATAAAATTTCTAACATAAAGTTGATAAACTCAACCCATAAAATCAGCCATCATTCTTGAAAAACAGGGACGATACTCACTACGTTCACTCACAAAACGTCCCTAGACTCACCGTACAAGTACAAGTGTTGCGATCACCAGAGGTTTTCCAAGACCTACAAACCAAAACATGCGGCATCTCTCCCGCCATGGCATCTCACCCGGAGTTATTATACAATGTACTACAGTAAATTTACTATATTTTCTGACTTTTTATAGGTATTGCGGGGAAACGTATTCGAGACAAATCTTGTAGCTTCTTAGAATTGCGATTTAGTTGCGGTTGCCCAGCAATGCATATATTTAAGGATTGCATCTAAAGTTTTATAAGGAAGCCTTGTGTAAAATTTACTGAAATCCAACAGAGTGTTTAGGTAAGTAAATTTGTTTTTTTTAGGTGCGTCATCCATGTTGTGTTACCAAAATACCAAGATCAATGTAAAATGTATATGTCTATATCGTCAAACACAACTATATTTATTAGAAATATATTGGACATCTACTACATTAGGCACAACTACATGTTTCTGCCATTAATGTTGGCCATCTTCATGTTGTACATGAACCTATCGAATAGTTAAACAGCATGTGTGGAGTGTTTTTTACGGTGTGGGGAAAGGGATATTTTGTGTGGGACCAAGATCTTGTTTGTGTTGATGGTGGGTGCATGCACCGTAAAAAACACCCCACACATGCTGTGTAATTCCTGGATGAGTTCATGTACAATCTGAAGATGGCCAACATTAGTGGCCGAAACATGTAGTTGTGCCTAATGTAGTAGACACCCAATATACTTCTAATGAATACAGTTGTGGTTCAACAAAATATACACATATTACACTGTTCTTGTTAAGCAAATTTGTGGTCGCGCGTAAACAACCTTCATTTAATACGCACATTTTTCTCTTCGACTAAGGCTTATGTGCAAATAAATATGTATGCAGAGATCACATATTTGCAAGAAAACATTTTGTATTTATACAGAAAACAATATAAAGCCTGTTATGATCCAGATACAACGCAATGCCTAACTGCGGTTCTGTAACAAAGTATTACTGTCACCCTCTCCCCCAGCTTCTCATATTCATCGTAGATACAACTGTAGGTTATACGGACAATATAGTAGCTATACATACACATTCAGATTCATGCATATTGAATTCCCGGTAGGCAACGTAACTTTATATGGTATGACAAATAAATTGGTGTTGTTAAATAATAGCAAACTTTACAGTAGGTGTGAGGTTGGTCCCAGTAGTACAAGGACAACGTAGAGAGATCGTGCATCATTTGCAATCTGTACCATCCTCAACCGGGTGGAAGGGATGCTTTCTATCCCTCCACCTACTATTTCAACGTCTTGTTTGCATATGTAAATGCTCCACTGAAAACAAGAATGATCAAATCAAATTCCCGGGGATTTTCCGTTCGGAGTTATGTTTCCCTTTTTATTTGTCGTAAATGTCTCGATTAGAACATCTAAGTCCTCCTTATAAATAAATGTATATATATGTATACATTATTTTTAAAAATACAAGATTACATTATCATTTGCAGAAAATAGGGCAAAAATGGAAAAGGCTTCATTATTAAGATAAGTAAGAGAGACCAAGAGAACTGAAGAAAAAAGAAGATGGAGCAAAAAACTTACAATAGCAATAGAAATAAAGAGAAAGCAACAAATTACAAGAGTAAATATTATTGGGAGTGAAGAAAATTAATAAATAAACAAACAGAAGAAATTTAACAGAATATTGTCGAAAATAGCATATTAATTTTTAACTATGGCGCAAGAGCCCCTAGCAGGCCAAGGTCTCCTCATTATCGAGGCTTCATGATCACGTCCAGTTAGACACACCACGCTCTGTAGGATTCCTCTGGACGAGTGATCAGTCCGACTCAGACAGAGACCTGTATCTGACTACTCCGAACACTCACAAACGACAGACATCCACTTCTCCGGCGGGATTCAGTCCGGCAGTCCCAGCAAGCCCACACCTGCGACCGGGCGGCTGCTAATATTTTAATAAAAAATTGAAACTATCTTTAATTTTCTCCTACCTGATTGTGACGGATTAAATATTGGGGACTTTTATTTAAATAAAACTACACACTTACTGCTAATATCGCACAATAGCTTTGAAGCTAGAAGAAAGTTAATATCAAATTTGCTTCATTGTGGAGCAAGACATCTTTCTATGTGATTCGTTTTGCTGCTCCTTATGTGGAGGAACAGTCTATGAGAATTTATGGAGAGTGTTAAAGAACGAGGGTAGAATGTTGTTACCATCAAACGCACTCAGTCTGAAACATCCCTTGAAATGCATTTCGCCTTTTGCACTGCACTACTGGTTTGCAAATGATATGCAGTAAGCAGTGTTTGTATTTGGTGCTGGGAAAGTATCATTACGGGCTCCACATAGTGACAGAGCTGGTGTTGGGAGAGCGGGGGTGGCAAAGAGGAATGGGGTGAGTTTGTGGCCTGTGGGGAAGCGATATTGATTTCAATGTCACGTGACCGACCAGTACTTTTGGGGGTTGAAGGGAGCGGCGAGAAAACGCAACGTGTAGCAGTAGAAACTGGTCAGAAATAATCTCCAGACTACAAATTTCTCTCGGATCTCCAACCACGTTCCTTAAATTTCTAAAACTGATTCAAAAGGACACTGAGGAAAAAGAATCATGGCGATTTTTTCCGTGCATTCCGCTTGCTGATTTCTGTTCTTAGGTCCATTTTCCCTTTTAGTATAATTATACCAATGCTCTGTACACGCCTTTATCTTAAGATTACCCTTACCAGTGAGATAAACCGACGAAGCCAGGGAACTTTAATAAAATACTCTTCTGTATATCGGATAACAGTTTACAGAAAAATACTTCAACGTTCATATGTATTAATAATGAAAGCATTAGGCAGTTACATCTTTGGAACATGTCAGTGAATAAATAATTATGGGAAGTAGACTAATTTGTAACTCCAAGAAGCCATGTAATTTTTAGACCATATTCAAGAGAACGAAAGTAGGAGGAAATATCCAGCTCTTTCCTCGCTTCGAAGCAGAACTGCGACGTATGAATGTAGTAGTTTCCGACGTGCTCCTAACGGAGACAGTATGACAGCACCCTCAGCAGCGACACTTACAATTGATGTACAACCGCACGGACTCCCTCAGATCTTGTGGCCACTGCTCCATGATCAATGAATGGTACGGTGTGTTCCAATTGCATGGCGTTCGCGAACTGCACAGTGTTAACACCAAAGGGATGTACGCACAGTACATCCCACTGGTTTATGCGACACACAGATTATTGCGCCAGATATAAGGTGGTACCAATTAATTCCTCACTGTTGACCATAACATTGTACTACTCGGTTAGAACAACACTTTTTAACGACATGTTTTATTCAGTCCCTTTCATGACGTAATAAGCCATTTCGAATTTATTTACATAAACATTTTACAATGTGGTTAGTCACGTGTTCTCATTGCCGTAATAAAGGCAACCCATTCTATACCGAAGAACAACATAAAAACTTAACATCACTCTTTCGATGCAGGTAGGTCACTTCTTTTATCTCCGTCCATTCCTATTGCATTATTCGTCATCTTTCATTCTTCAATATTTTCTCTTTATTATGTACAATACACAAATTTGAGAGTTAACAATAATATTCAATGAATCATAGTGCATATATAAAGAGTTATTTAGTTTTCGTCTGTGCGACTTTAGGTAATAGCTGTAACGTAAGAGCCAGCTGCAGGGGCCAGTATATTTACTTCCAGATAAATTGTCAGGAGTCCACAAAATACGAAAATAATTGACGTCAAATATTCATGTGGACTGTAGTTGGACGCAAATATAACAAGTCATTTTTCAGTTATTACTGACTGAATGCATATTTATTAACTACATAGCTATATATATATATATATATATATCTGTGTGTGTGTGTGTATTATTACAGAGAAGTTTTGTCATTCGTTCGAAAAAAACACAAGTAGTTCGGAAGCTAAATTCAGAAGATATTCTTCCTACTAAACAGATTTTTGTGACTCATTTCCAAAAAATGTCACAGCCCATCACACGCACGATTGTCGACATGCATTTTGATGTAATATGACTAAATTACATTGCTATTCTTTTCATGACATCCAAAAATACTTGCATCGTATAGAACAAAAAGTATTCGCTCATAACTGTACTGCTGCAAAGCGACAGTTGACGGCGCTTCTCTGTGTACTCTGTTTCACAAGTCGCCCAATAACGTGGGAGTACGCACCTTAGAGCGGACGACATAAGTCGATACCACTGTTACTGTCTGTCGAGTATGAAGTTGACCTTGGCAGTTGATAACAGCTTTATTCCATTTAAAATTATATTGGGGTGAAGTGTTGTTGTTTTTTGTGTATGCATGTGTGTGTGTGTGAGAGAGAGAGCAATACAGTTATTTTATATAGTGTTATAAGTGTTAAAGTTGTGCATGAAGTTGACTTTATGTTTGTTATAAAAAATACACCTAACAAATGACAACTAGTAGCAAGAAGATTATGCAGTGGTAGATACTAATGTTTTTATGGGGTTTGTTTCTTTTCCATCCAAAGTTGTCGTGAGAGTTAAGGGAGGCTACCCGTGCCGTCTGAGTCAACTGCATTCTCTTGCGTAAAAGATATTATTTACTCCTACGACGGTTCTTAATGTTTTACAATTAAATGTATTTAAATATTTTACTTGAAGAAGGAACAAGACCAATTTCAGATGGGTACACAATATTTATTCTGTCCTGTAAAGTGGCAATTTTGCTTCTGCTATTCGACCCGCTTTGGTTAGCTGCACAGAATATTAATTGACACTTCTGAAAGGGAGAGAGGGATCAACGGTGAGAATTGTCGGTTAGAAACATCGGGAATTTTAAAAACTTTTAACGTGCTCAAAAACTCTCATATATATGAAAATATGAAGAAATTTACTTATTTTACGAAATGTAACTTCTATCATAATCTCATGGGTCAAGTTATGAGAGTTTGCTATTATAAGATACACAACTGTTTGTATTTCTTGAAAATATTTAAAATTTTTCACAGTTAATCCTAAACTAGAACCGATTTAAGAAATAACTTATTCGTTACGAATTAGTTGTTTCTGTGCTTAAAACTGAACAAAATGGAGAAATGGTCTGTTAATAGCACAATTGGTAATTCGCTGCCTCTGACCGCTGAGGACCCGATTCAGTACCAAGGCAGTCCATGTGACATTTGTGGTAGCCAAAGTGTACTTGGACAGGTCTCCCGTTGAGTAAATTGAACTCCCCTTTCCGTATGTTTGTACCAGTTCTCCATGTTCATTAATTATTCATTCATTCATTCGTCTATCATCAATGTTACATAATTTCAGCAATATACAGCACATTTTAATAGATATTTACAATATATGAAGGCAAATTGGAGAATGGATGTATGTCTAAATGAATTTTTAATACAAGTCCTGAAAGAATGAAAGAGTTCAGCTTCACGCCTTGATCCCATTTCTTCTTTATTTGGAGACAGTCCGCTTTTCGTTTTCACAGGAAGCTCAATATGATGCAGATTTGGTTAGAAAGTGGTGGATGTCAGAAAGATCCCTTATCCTAATTTCGGTCGAAAAACGGACGTATGGACTTTAAGGGAGTCATTGTGCTAATGACAGGGATAATTCGGCTATCCTATTCCACATTATGTACCAAGCAACTGACACTAATTAATCTGTGAATTTTTATAGGAATCTGAATATTCAATGTAGTTCCGTCACTTCGAGAACAATGATATATATAGGGAATTTTCATCTACGTTTTTTCTTTGTCGGTAAATATGTCTATTACTACTTCAATCGAGTTCCTAGAGTTTTGTGTTACCGACAGTAAGTGGCATGTTTATGATTTTACAATCTCGCAGAAAAAAATTAGAGTATTATAATTTGTAATCTTTACGGCTTCAGTTAACAAATGGAGAAAATTTTCAACCACACAGTAGCAAACATTCCCGGAATTTAAAATTATCTTATTTCCATAGTGAATTAAATTTTCGTCTGTAGTGTTGTCTTTAATACTTAAAATTTGCCACATTTCGAAACGATTTCTTAACTGTGTTTATGTTGCTTTTCGTACTGAGTTCAGGAACAAAGGATGGCCATATTTTTAGATTTCTCCGAATAAGGAGAGCGTAATGTGCAAAATATTATGGCTGTGCCTAAAATAAGTAAATAAGAAAAAAAACTTTGTTATAAAATACGGTAAATATTAATTTTGAAAGTCACACAAAGTTACTTTTCCAAAAAACATTCCAAAGTATACACAAATCTGCAAACGTAAACTGTCGGTAATGCTTTATGTTTTGCAAAGTGATCACAATGTCATATTGATTCCACCACTCAAATCAAACGTACGGTGTCGCAATGTCTCACTCTGTATGCAAATTGGCTTCATATGGAATGGCAATTGCATATCCAAAGGTGATGCTCTTTCAACCCTGACAGTTCTATTTCCAATAGCACTGCCATGTCTCGTGGGGAATGTGGCCTGTGGCACATGCAACGCAATACTGAATGTCACATTTTGAATTATGGTCCCTGTTGGATATCATGTCCTGTGGAATGTCTGTTGAGGTTCATCCAAAGCAAAACTATACCAACAAGTAAGTGGGAGCTTGGCCAGTTGTAATGACGGCCGCGTTCCACGTTGCGGACACACATGAGTAGATTTCTGACTACCGCTTTGCTTGACGGGGTAACATATCTTATTCTGACTAGGAATATTTTTATGTCCGAAGATTATGCTTCGAGGGCAGTATACAGGAGAGCTTGTGACCTGAGAATAAAATGAAGCTCCATTCAGATATTAACGCGCAGAGAGAACTTTCTCTGCGGGACTGAGGAAAAAATCATGAAAACGATAGAAATGATTAGGAATGAATATTGTTTTACTCCTAAAATGTAATGCGTGAAGTACATTTAATGCACCAATATAAGATTCGCCTTAGAAAAACAATGCCGCATATGGTAAATGGCAGTTACTACACGTCTTTAGGGAATAAGAAATTACCTAAATGAATGAACTCCTCCTGCCAAACCACACATCCACACTACGGATAGTGGTGTATTCTTTTATTAATTGCGTTATTGATCAGCAGTAATATTTTACAAATAACAGCAGCACCTGACGTTTTTTAAAAAGTCTCCTAAAGGTACTAAAATGTAGTCTGGCATGTTATCACTGGAGTTTAGGGAAATCTATAGCAGCAGGTGTTAATAAACTTTGTTAAACCCCTACAGTATAACAGTGTGTTGACCGACCACACTGCATCTTAAGCCAGACAAAGTTTAAACTTTCGCCACCTTAGAACACTCGGAGTCTCAATTACATTTATGTGAATAATTAACGGTTTACAGACAACATTGTGTAAGTACTGCAGCTTGTTCATGTCTGATGTTGTGTATCGCAACTACGTTACAGACAAACTAAAGGACAAAAACAGAAGATTTATAAATCGAAGTACTGTAATTGAGTACCTTTGCATATTACAGATTTTTATTTGGTCAGATGGTTGATATCATAGGAAGTACTACAATTAGCACGGCCAAAGTTTGTTGTTTTATTTAATTACTAAATTATTTACAAAGTTGAAAATATTACGAGTGAAAGTTAACGCATGTTGTTCGTATGTAGGTAACAAAAAATATTTTATGATAAGCCGAGTTTTGGCATGTTTGCAAAGTTACGCAGCGTCTATTAATGTTTCTCTTATGTCCTGTTCATCACTCCCTAGGAAAGAAGCCACTCGAGGACTGCTGAAGTTATTTCGAATAGAGCTTTGCATGAGGACAGTGTACTAAAATTTGTCACGTCATACAAGTTTATATGTACACTGGAAAAATTAACGAATGTTTCGTAAGAACACGTTTTGCTTATCTTTCTCAAGAAAAATGAACAGCGCTAAGAAAAGCATATTTTTAAAATGTTTTTTTTTAAATTGTTCATAAATACGCTTATTTTTTTCTTTAAAAACGTCAAGAATTATAATTAATGTGGATGAATCACAGATCTAGACGCATTGTACACATTGTAGTTTTAACACTAAGTAATGAATACTGGGCGATTCTGGAGGAGAAACGTACGTCCTGCCAGACAGGAAGAACTACGATTTCTGTGTTTTTGTGCATGTTGTGTGAAGAACGCATATAAATATAAAATTCACATCAAAATTTTAGATTTTTGATGATGCAGCTAGAATGTCAAGTCCCATCAGAGTCTTCCTGTCTCTATTAGGCTTGATGCTTTCTCGTCCCAACATTCCTTTATTCTACCAGTATATTCCGCTGTGCTGCAGGAACTGTACTTCACATCATTCAATGTTCATAAAAGGCAGAAATGCTGACATCGCTGCTTATATGCACAGACATCGTTCCAGTACAGAAAAGGCTCAGCGGTTTCTCTAAATCCAGAGCGATTTTACTTCAGTGCTGGGTAATACTAGTATCTTGAAAAGGACTAGTATCATTTCATTGGTTTGTAAGTTATAAATTATTATACTGAGAAAAACTCGATTTACGACAACATTGTTTGGTAAATGTATTCTTTTCATCAACTGCATATATCCCCACCCACAATATAGGATTCGTATGTATGCCTCTTTATGTATCGTTACGACATCGTTGAGCAAATTTGAATTGGACTTTCTATGTGAAAATTCTTTCCTTAGAATTTAAGCAGTTTTTTATTGGCTTAATTTATTTCTTTTCGTCAGTAAAAATGAAAAGTTACGTACAGTGTCTAAGAAATTTTCTCACTTTTGGCTGAATATTACCTTAATTATGAAAGTATCAGTAAGTCTGAGTTAGACTGGATATTCAGTACGCTTGATAAAGGAATGTCTACACAATTTTGAAAGGAGAGCGTCATTGTTAAACAAAAGGTGGCAGGTTCAGTGATTAACATCAAATATATCTATATTCTACGGAGGGCTGAGGAAGTACCCTTCGATTTCTGGAAGAAAATAGAGACTGTTTCTGCTGCAAGTCGTCCCAAAATGTTCTGGAGCCTATCTCGACTTCTACTCAGGGCATACTTGGAGTTGCTCCCCGAGCGTAAAGGGGCTGTGAGATGAAGCTGGAGACTCAACGTCGTCTTACTTTAAGTAGTTTGTAATGAGTGGATCCAAGTACAGCTTCATGGCGTGAGAAGAATAACTTTAGAAATAAAGAGTTTATGATCGTAGATGTGATTGGTAATTTGCTTCCTTCTTCAGGTCCTTTCTTATTCTATTTGGTGACACATTTCATTAAACTATCGCTCTATGATGTAAAATAAACGTGGTTTTCATTTTAAGAAGTTTTTTTAGGTCTCAACAGCGGAGTGATTATTTTATTCATGTCCCACGGGTGTAAAACAAAACTCTAGGAACTCTTTCCATTAAAGATTTTTTTCCAAAATTGAACACTTTAAATGCATGTTACGATGACGTTGAGCAGGTAGACGTTAGAAATGTCGCATCGCATGCTGGATTTCTTCCCCTGGCTGAAGACAGTGTCCTAATCTTCATTCCATTCACGCGTCTGCAATGTTCCAACTTTTCGTATGGTAGCTGCTACTGGGAAATTTAAAACACCTGTTTTCGTGTTGGACGCCTTGAAAGTGATTGCCGCTGCTGTTCCGGCACAGATATTACTGAATTTTCATTTTACTTTTCGGTTAGTCTAATACGGTTTCCACTTCTTCTTCCGTTCTGTTGACCGTGCATCCTAATATACGAATAATATTTTTACCAACTTGATGAACAAATTCTTTATTTCAATACATTTATACCACTCCTCTACATGTTTCGAGCACTATTGTGTTCATCTTCAGGAGGACAATTGTATTAACACAGCATCTGGTATCGTCACTCTCTCTGGGTGACTGTGCAGTACACAGGTTACGAGAGGACTGATTGGAATATGTAGGATTATCAATAATCCTACCCATTCCAATCAGTCCTCTCGTAACCTGTGTACTGCACCGCCACCCAAAGAGAGTGACGATACCAGATGCTGTGTTAATACAATTGTCCTTCTGAAGATGAACACAATAGTGCTCGAAACATGTAGAGGAGTGGTATAAATGTAGTGAAATAAAAATTTTTGCATGAAGTTGGAAAAAAAGACTATCACAGTTTCCACCGTAAGATCAATAAAAACGGACAACATGTACAATCTTAAACCATTTTTATTTGATCGTAAATATAATTGCTATTGATAAATGTCAGAAATCAGAAGATCTTGTTTATTGGATTTGCACATTTTGAGAGGCATTTTTAATTATCTCAGCCCGATGATATTTTAAATAAATCAACTCCTCATTACAAATTTTGTGGATAAAATGTATTATACATTGACTTTTATTCAATTAAAAGTTTAACAATGTTCATTATATTTCAATTCATAGTATTTTGGGACCTGTCACACGGTGAGCTGTAAGGTTGTACAAAATACAATCGTAATGTAAGCCCACACGCATGTATAATTTTATGGAAAAGAGTAATTTGGTTGGAAAAGCCTATCAGATGGTGAAGGTTATCCATGTAAATTATTGAAACTTAAGTTTAAGGACAGTCCTATGCTGATGGTTATCCTGAGCCGCAAAATCCATTAAACTCTTATATCCCACAAAAATATTTTGATACTAACCTCCCACTTACCTCTGGGTCTCACAAGAGGTCATTTCTCTTTGTGTTTTCGTTTTATGTTTGCGATCACTTATCATATTACAAAGGCATAAATGTAAAAAAACAACACTAAATATCGATAAATATAGTCTACGTTGAGCATAAATAAGGATACATACAGCCAAAATTCTTTAACATTCAGGTAAAAGGGGACTAAATGAAAGAGACGAGGATAGTGTAAAGTTAAGTAAAATCATACATTTAAATTTAATATGTGCTGCCTCTTTAATATGGTACAGAATCTCGATCCATGTCTTCAGACTGCCATGTCTATGGTGGATAAGGAGAAATACATTTGGGTTGGTCAGGCTAAAGCACTATCGTAGAGTATTTCTGTGTTTCGAAGTGTCACGTAATTCTGAAGTCCGTGACATGGTGGAACTTGGAAGTTTCGGGTTATTTATTGGATTTCAGAATTCTGAACAAGTTCTCGCTTAATGACGTTGGGAGCAGAAGCAGAGGAATAATCTTATCACCACGTGTCTCTATGACTCTATTCTTTTTCTGCATACCCAACGAATATTATTTTCTATACAACTCTTAGAGTCACTTTGATTGGTATGACTAGGTTATTAGCGTATTGAAACGTGAGCACGTAAATATGAAACGATAGTACACCGACTTAAAATGGTGGTAAAAAGTGAAATAATCAGAATATTATATATTTGTTTGCTCAAAGCATTTTGAAGCTAAAATTATTGGCAAATCCGAAAGATTGGAATCCATACATAAGATCAAAGACATAGAGTAATATAAAAGTCAGAGAGTTTATAAATAAAATTGTACTAACTAATTGCGTGGTTGCATGAAAATAACATGTTTGAGGCAATCAAAATATTACCAGAGTTTTGGAGCCAAATTTCATTGCTATTTCTGAAGTGTCAGCCAATAGTTACTATTCTGAGTCAGATTAATTCGATCGACTTTTCACGTTATTTTTAAAGAGTAGCTGCAGAATTAACCTACTTATATTTGTGGCGGTCGAGTAAACCCTTAGCTGCAGTTCGTCAAATAAAATTTCAAGTATTTTTTCATCTAACTTAAGCATGTTACAGCTCCCATTCATATCACTTTTTACTTAATTACTTTAAACCATTTAATAGGTGAAAATTACAGAGATTCTCGTTTTACATTTTTCACATATCTCTGTGTCTTGGCACTAAAATTCAAATAGTCTCCCTGCCTTAGGGTTTTAGGAAATGGAGTAAGTATTACAATCAGAAAATCTATGAGAAGTATTTTAAGAGATATAAAATTCTGCACTTTTAGAGGATGTTCTCCGGTGCAAGAGTTCCGGGAATCCCTTGCTGTAAAGAAATATCGCTTACAGACAGTTCCCCAATGCAGCAACCCACATCACCAGCAATCGGATTGTGTGGCTCCTTTGCACAACGTGACGCGGTTATACCTTCAGTTCCACTTCCTTTCCTTCAAGTTTTGGAAAAGGGGTTGGGGGGTTTCGTCATCATGAAAGATGCTTTACTGCCGTTGCGGAATTGAATATAACCAACCCATCGATTCCTATTTACGTCGAAAGAAATTTATTTCACAAAGACACGAGTAAACTATACGTAGTGGCCCTAAAAAGAAGTTGGTTTCTACGCATGAAGGTTTCTTTATTTTCAATAATAGCAAACAAATAAAGCGTACGATCAGTTTGTATCCTCACGTAATAATCTAAGCAGTATTATATACTCCTTCATTTGTTTATAAAAAATTATTTTGTAGATAAGGGAGGCATTCAACATTTCAACCAGGATTCTAAAACGCAGATACACTTTGGAGAATTAGGCATGGATGGTAACGTGGTAAGTTCAGGGAAGCTTAAGGAAATATTTATACATTCCGAATGGAGTTCAGCTTTCTCAGAAAACTAAAGGTTGTGACCATTATTGGAAACAATAATAAAATTTCGGGTTCAATAAAAGACCAGAAATTGTTCCCTGAGGCTCTCGGGTTATCCAGCAGGATTTCACAACCCACAGTAACAGTAATTAATAAAGAATCATTATTGATAGGGAAACACAAACGTGTAATAACCCAGTTTGTAATGCGTTGAGTTCTCGAACAAACTGTGGAAAACCTAAACAACCAAGGTGTAAAACAACAGTGAAGCAACCTGTTTCTTTTTGTTGCAGAGGCGAGTTAAACACAAGAATGTGTAGTTTCATACGAAAGTTCTGTCCAAATAAATCTAAAGAAGTGCACAATATATCTGTCTTGTGTCTTATTTCTCATCTTAGCAGCTGCTGATAAAACAGTTTTAAGATTCAATGGGAATTTTCTCAGACAGACAGCCGCATCATGATGTGAAGGTTATCCGGCGTTTCTAGAACTAACTCCTTCCCCACATTCAGGGTGTGGGGACGGAGTTAGTTCTAGAAACGCCGGAAAAACTTCACATCTTTTCGCAGTTGTCTGCCCGAGAAAATTAAGTTGAATACAGTCGCGGCGAAAGTTTCAAGACTTACATCAGTTTTAAGATATTTGTTATTGATATATATAAAGCTGCCTGCCCCAATGGCTGCGCAGTCTAAGATTGAACTCTGCGGCCTCCCGCCTGCTGAGATTGTGGGTTCGAATCCCACCAGAGACATGGATGGATGCCAGTTTCAAGTGTTGTGTGTTGTCAGGAATAGGTCTCTGCGACGAACTTATCATTCGTCCAGAGGAGTCCTACCGAATTTGTTGCGTCGTTGTGTGTGATCGTGAATAAGGAGGCCCTGGCCCACTGGGGGCCGTTGCGCTAAAAAGAAAAAGTCTGTAAAGCAGTTGTCTGATTAGTGACACTGTGTAACCTGACTGAAAATGGAAAACGTTTCGGTGGAAGCGACTGACCGATTTTTAGAGATTTAAATGTTCACATTACAAGTGGTTCGACAAAATTAATATTAGTCTGGTGCAGTATATTCTTAATATTAGTCTGGTGCAGTATATTCTTAATATTAGTCTGGTGCAGTATATTCTTAATATTAGTCTGGTGCAGTATATCCTTAATATTAGTCTGGTGCAGTATATTCTTAATATTATTCTGGTGCAATATATCCTTAATATTAGTCTGGTGCAGTTTATTCTTAATATTAGTCTGGTGCAGTATATTCTTAATATTAGTCTGGTGCAGTGTATTCTTAATATTAGTCTGGTGCAGTATATTCTTCATTCTCCATAAAGCCCTTAAATCAGTTATTTCTCTCCGCTGTTTTATAACCCGACAGACAGCAGTTCCGCTGCACTGTACCTTAATACGTGACGTATTTATAAGCAGATATATATATATATATATATATATATAGGAAAAAAACTTATACGAATCTCTACGGAACATGCAGCTAATCCTCGTTAGTTGCAAGAATATTTAATGGGTTCCGTTCAACACCTTGCGAAATTTCACAGTCACATTTTCAGCTGCTTCAACTTTATATTATGTGCAATTCTGATTGGACTTCCTTAGCACTCCCTTATAATTTGAGTGTAACATTTCTTAGATATGAAGACATTATAATTTTCCTAGCTACGGCTATGTAAATGTTGCTACTCTCATTTCGACGTTTTACGTGTTGTATGTGGATAAATGCTTACCTAATTAATTTTAAATATTTGCGGAATTTTGGATGCGATTCATAAGTGTAAGTTATTTTCATTTTCCTGTAACTTCCACACAGATGAACGTGAGGCAGGAGGTCTTGAAACTAAGGTTTTCCTAACATATCTTTTAATAACACAATACAATATGCGGTTCGTACAGGCTTCGTATGTTTATGTCGGTTATGCCTGAATTATTTGCCCGCCAGGTATTTTATGTGCCTCTTAATATACAGGCAACTCTCTCTATATATCGTAGCTATGCACTGTTTTCGATAACACCGCAGTACAGAAATTACCCCCCTCCCCATCCCCTCACAAGGTACATTAATCTAGAAATATTTTCTTCCCCTGTTGTTTCTAGTTATTTTGTTGGGAATTATTTCAATTTTGGCACATTGTGGGCCTGCAATACGGATTGCACGTTCAGCGTGCAAGATCAATCGAAATTTAATCTGTAAATAAATAAGAAACATTTTATTATAAAAAACAGATTATGCTGACAGTTTGCTAGCAAGCAGTCAGCATAACCTGTATGACATATATATATATATATATATATATATATATATATATAT
>Ga0123357_10002289_pt1 | contig 21228 bp, 17 predicted proteins | sample TergutEmb28metaG_FD_89873 | JGI IMG/M metagenome (GOLD analysis project Ga0123357, IMG submission 89873) | Embiratermes neotenicus P4 segment gut microbial communities from Petit-Saut dam, French Guiana - Emb289 P4 | ecosystem: Host-associated > Arthropoda: Insects > Digestive system > Gut ... | reverse complement strand
AGAGTGTGAAATGTAATTTTGTGCAGTTTGCATTGGGCAGGGGGGACAATATGACAGGGAAGTAGCAAGACAGGAAGGAGAGTTTGGCAGCACTGCTGTTTGGGTTATGCTTGTCCGCTTGTCGTTTCAAGTATCGCTGTTTTTGAAGATTAAATTGTGGAGCCACAAACAGTTTGAAAGAAGAGGCCTGCACCTTAATTTGACTTTGTAGGAAGTGTTCATTTTATTATTTGATTTTATTGTAGAGAGGAGCCGGGATAGCTCAGTTGGTATAGGGACTCGCTGTGGGCTGGACGGTCCGGGGATCGGATACCGGTGGGGGCGAGATTTTCCACACCCATCCAGGCCCACTCAGCCTCTTATACAATGGTACCAGGTCTATCCTGGGGGGTAAAGTGGCCAGGGTGTGGCATTGACCACCCACCCCTATCTAGCGCAGAGGTTAAAGAAAGAGTAGAGCTATACCTCTACTCCCCCTCTGGGGCTTTGTGGCCTGTTCTGTGGTGAACTTTACCTTTAGCTTTACCTTATTAATGCAAGAATTGTTTCATACAGAACAGACAGTAACATACACTCAGTTGCTGTAAACTATATTTGCCTCCTCAGGCAAACCTCCATCTTGTTGAAGACACATTTTAGTGAGGTGAGGGAGCTTGTGTGCATTAAAGAACTAGAGCTATGCCAGTACTGGTGCGGCCACCATACTGGACAGGTTTCCAAGTTAGTTCACAGAGACAGAAGTGCCCTGGTCCTCCAGGTTGGGTGTTGGGACGTGACACTGATAAAGAAATTTCAATTCAAAAATCCTCACACTCTGTTAGTTGAATGAGACCACCTGCAATGACCTGGCAAGCATCAGATCAAAGTGCTAGTTAGGAACCAACGGTGGAGGGAAAGGGGGTAAAGAAGGGGGGTGCTACTAACACCCATAAATATACGCTTGGATGGTGGTTACTGGCAGCATTGCAAGTGACCTGCATCAGTTTAAGGCAGAGATTAACTTTGTTGTGAACTGGCAATGAGTGTGTGCGAGTGTTCAGTGTTTGTAACTGTTCACAGGAAAGGAGTAGTTAGTTACATGCGCCACCTCTGGTAACTTTAAGAGCCCTGCAGTATGCCCCACATTGTATCCATCTATTTCATATCAGCAGCAGCTGCACTACGTACTGTAACGTAATTAGCTGGTTGGCTTGATAATGCAGACACTGTGTGTTTTCTCTGACATGGGAACTAAATTTTAAAATATCATGTAAATCAATATTCAGCTTCAGGCTTCAAAGGTTTACTATAGAGACAGAAGCATAAAGTTATTATTATTATTATTATTATTATTATTATTATTGTATATATCAGTATGATATGAAGGCAAATAATCTTGTCCCTCTCTACACCATGATGGTGTATAGGGGGAGTAGAAGTACAGCTCCACTCATTCTTAACCTTGGCACTAGATGGAGATGAGGCTGTTGGGGCCTGGAGCTGGTCTGGCTGTTGTGGAGAAGTGAAAAATCTCTTGCCCCTGCCAGGATCCAAACACCGGATCGTCCACCCTGTAGCGGTGTCACGATACTGACTGAGCTATCTTGGTTATCTTGGTTCCCCTTGATGTGACACAATGCCCCTTAATTCAAGCATGGTATAAAAAGTCAGTAGTGCATCCTGCAGCAGAACTGTTGTGGTGCGAACACATTAAATTTACAGGTGAAGCTAATTGACTGACACAACTACAAGGCCATGTAAATTACATAGACTTGTGGAGCAGCAGTAATTTGATTGTGCCGGTAAGAAGTGGAGTGGCATGGCCTGACCTTTGAATGCTGTAAGACAATGGGCTGAGGTAGAGACTTGATAAGAAGATCAAACAATTAGCAGCACTGTATCAAGGCCATACCCATTGACACTGCTGGGAGTAGGGAGGAAGTGTTGCATAATACACTTCGTAGTGTGTACAGATGAGGTGCACTTTGGTATCTGGTGGCCATTACCCTGAACGTACAACGTACATAATTAACTGATGAACTGACTGACTGACGGTTAGATTCACTGACTGACTGACTAACTAAAAACTAACTACATAGAGCAGATTCCATCTTTACACACACAATACAATGAATTTTGCTTACTTATACTCTATAATGAAAAACAGAGTACTTCGGTTGGTAATCCGTGAAGCTGTGATGCATTGGAACCGTTAAAATTATGTTTTGCAAACGTTGTTGAACAGAGGTTAGAGATTTTACTTCTTCCACTTCAATACATACATCAGTGAATGTCACTGCAAGGAGCCAAGAAAATGTTTAAACAAATCTAGCTGTACTAATTATAGATACAAGGAGTACACAGTATTGAAACAGAACAAGTGCCATCTGTGTGGACCAACTGCCAACATTTCACTTTCACAGAAAAGTACACATTATGTTGGATCAGAACTGTTCAGCAGTTTACAGTGCAGACTGACAAGTATGAAGACTGTCAAGGCTCAATTTAGAGCAGCATTAAGAATATAGTAAAATACACGCTGCCTTTATTCTTGTGTTGAATTATTAATGTTTAAAAGCGATTCCAGTCATATTATCTCCTTTAGAGTAGCTACCCACCTATGCTGTGTAATATCCCAGAGGAGTGGATGCCTCAACAACTGAACATGTGTGCATGTGATCACACAGGCCTGAGCTTGATATCTATGTGAATGTATTTTTCAGATGCAGCACAGCGTGTTGTGGCCAAGAATGCCGTTGTCGAGATGGACGGTGATGAGATGACTCGCATCATTTGGGCAATGATCAAGGAGAAGCTCATATTTCCATATGTTAAGGTATGACACTCCTGCAATGAGAGAACAGCAAACTGCCACTCCTCCTCCTCCTCCTCCTCCTCCTGGAAGGGAGGTGTAACAGCTAATGAAACATGTGCAGAGGTTTTTGTGGTGTCAGTATTGGTACAGTGACTGTTTCTTCCATTTACTGTCAGTGTTTTTTTCTGTGTCTCCCAGATTGAAAGTCTGTACTACGATTTGGGTCTTCCCCATCGTGATGCTACGGATGATCAGGTTACAATAGATGCAGCATATGCTATCCTGAAGCACAATGTTGGCATCAAGTGTGCCACCATTACACCAGATGAGGCTCGGGTGGAAGGTAAATGTTCAGCGTTTGTAACAGCAATGAGTAATGTAAGACATAGGCATAGATGGGAGGTAATATTAATAGGGATCTTAAACAAATGAGATGGGAGGGCATGGGATGGATTGATCTGGCTGAGGTTAGGGACAAGTGGTGTGCTGTTGTGCACACAGTAATGAGGCTTTGGGTTCTACAGAATGCAGGGAACTTATTGACGAGCTGAGGAGATACGGGTTTTCAAGAAAGACTGTGCTCCAGGTAGTTAGTTGAGTGGTTTGTCAGTCAGTCTGTTAGTGTTCTAGTTAGATGTAGATGACAGGATAATATTAACTCTTATGGACAGTGGGTTTTAAATTTCAACTATGGCCAGAATTGAGGTTACCCTAAAATGCACTCAGTACAGTGCACAGAGGCTTGTGGAGGGTTGACAAGTATCAGAAGCAAATGGAAAGTGGGGTGTAGACTGGATGGATAGGCTGGCTGTAGTGACCAGTGAATATGGTAATGAACAGAATGTTGGCCTCTTACTGGTGATTGTGGGTTCAACAATGGCAACTGCACAATAAGTTATTTGTGTTTATGGCCTGTCTCCCATAATTCATTTTTTTTTTTTTTTTGCAGAATTCAAGCTCAAGAAAATGTGGTTTAGTCCCAATGGCACCATACGAAACATCCTGGGGGGCACAGTATTCAGAGAGCCAATAATCTGCAAGACAATCCCTAGGCTAGTGCCTGGCTGGTCAAAAGCTATCATCATTGGGCGTCATGCATTTGGAGACCAGTACAAGGCAACTGACATTGTGGTGCCTGGTCCAGGGAAGGTTGGTGCCACAACAGACATCTACATGCTTGCATGCAGCAAACTGTCACAGAACATAAATTCCACTGTTACGGAACAATGCTGCCAGGGTGTGAAGCTCACCACTCACCCCCCCCCCATCTGTACCTCTGCTCCCACTGTATGCCTTCACAGTGTGGATAGGGACTGTTACCTTGTATGTGCTTTACTGTTCCTGAACATGTGTAATAACACTACATATGCTGGTAGGTAGCTTGCATTGCCATTTATTGCTGCTATCATCTGGTCCTGCTGTTAACTATTACAAGGAATCCACATTCCTGCAGCACACACACACACACACACACACACAAAATCAGTCTTAAATTGTAAAAATAAAGGTAAAGTTGTCCCTCTGCATGCCATGAAGGCATGCAGGGAGAGTGGAGGTGTAGCTCCACTCATTCTTAACTTAAACATTAGTAGCAGATGAGTAGTCAGCATCATGCCCTGGCTGCTTTAACCCCAGGAAAGTATAGCCAATACCCCTTTAATCGGAGGGTGCTTGGGTTCCAGAGCCTGTGTGGATTCTTTGGAAAAGAGCGAAATATCTGAGAACTGTCCTCTTCTGGGTTGTTACACAGCAAGCATTGGTAATTCCTTAGCAGCATTTTGGATTCTGACCATTACAGGTGGGACCTACAGGTTGTCCTGAGACTTCAATATGGAATTACTACCCCTTGCTTTATAATAACCCAGCAGAGCGCAGGTCTGATCTGCTTAACGACAGAAACCTGAAATCACATGTTTGTGTCTGAGTTGCAGTCTTAACTTTTGTGGCAAAAAGTTACACAGTGTGCAGTATGGAGGGTCACTGGCTTTGGAATTTGTAGATGGAGAGTGGAGCTGTCAGCCCCAGACATTTCACTAGTAAATTGTACATACAAGCAGTAATCTGCTTTGAGGCTAACATGGCACTGAGATTTCAGGATCTCATGGTGGTGGTGCTGAAGATTCATGTCTTCTGGAATGAGGTTTTTTGTGTCATTCGGCTATCAGCTCTTAGACATTTCAGAGGAACGTTGTGTATCCATCTTCAGTTTGAAGCAGTTTGAGAAGAACAGAGGCTCTCATTCTTCAGCTGCTTCACCCTGAAGACGATAACTCTAGGACCCCTCAAAACATCAGAAACTAATCGCCTAGTGATAAAGCGTCACACCACCAAAGACTTGAATCATGTTAAAAAGCAGAATTAATCCCAACATAAAATGGCAGTTCTCTTGCCACAGACATAGGCTAGTCTTATGCCAAAATTTACAAACATCTGTGGCAATGAGAGGAAAATGTTTGTAGGTGGAGCTGGTGTTCACACCCCAGAGTGGCGGAGGGAACCAGAGGTTAGAGATTTATGACTTCAAGGGACCTGGTGTGTCAATTGGAATGTTCAACACAGATGAGTCTATCAAAGCTTTTGCTCACTCAAGTCTGCAGGTAAAGTGTTTTAGTTCCTAAATCTCTAGAAGTATTATGAACCAAACTTTTTGCATTATGTTTTATTTCATATAATAGCTTGAGCATGAACATAATTTAAAGCCACAGCGACAAGTGGTAACTGTGCTGACATGCCTGATGGTGGTATGGCTGTGTCGGAACACAGAGTGTTATATTTGTAGATAGTGATACATGGGGATATTGGGAAGTGAGTGAGAGAGACGTGCAATAGAAATTTGATAAAAAGTGCTGTTTACTGTTGCCTGAGTAGCACCTGCTGCTGGTCTAGTGGAAACCACACGCACATACACACACACACACACACCAGTATGTACATCTAAGGTAAGTTTGTTTCTTGCTCTGGCATTCATTGAGAACATTTAGGACATGTGGGAGCAACAAGAACTGTTATAGTTGGAGAACAACTGAAATAGCCCAATTCTGAGTTTGAGGCAGAGGTAAGGGAGATAATATTAAAATTGGTAGGAGGGAAACAAATTGCAAGTACATTGAAATGGTGTAGGGTAAATTCATATGATGATTTGTAGCTATATGCAGCCAGCCGTCTGCCATAATATTCAGAATCTCTACATTTTGTCTACACAGTGCATTTGTGTATTTCATATGACTTGCACAATAAATAATGATTATTTCCCTAAACAACATGAACTGGTTGGTCTTTGTAATGGATGTGGATTGTGTTGTTTGCGAGGTGCAAACTGTATTTTTACATGTTAGTTAAATGGACATCAGTCTTCAAAGGGTTAATGTTGCTGTTCTTTAACCCTTTAGACTTAAATTAACCATAATTACACTTAAAGAGTCTGTTTATACTGTGCAGTAAACCCACTGTGTCTCAGATATGCTGATCGCACTGTCACATGGTCACTGTCAAATTGCTCCCTGTTGTATTGCAGCTGGCACTTCAGAAGAAATGGCCACTGTACCTGTCCACGAAAAACACAGTGCTTAAGAAGTATGATGGTCGCTTCAAGGACATCTTCCAGGAGATCTATGATAGGTTAGTTTGTGAAATGTTCAGAACACATTGATCATTGTATCATACTTCATCAGTTAATCCATGGTACCTCACTTTTATTTGTGAAGCAAGTTGACAAAGTATGTGGGCCTCTTCCACCTGCTACTGCATGTTTTGTTTGGTGAAGCTATATGAACTTCAGTTGTTAGTGGCAGGTTGTTTGCAGGATGTGTACCTTAAGAGTTGGAGAGGAGGTGGTAACAGCTTGATGGCATACTACCAAATTGTTTATTTAGGATTGATAAGGAAAGCAAGCAACAAGCAGACGGAGAAACTTTAATAATGCGGAGCTTCGTAGATTTATTTTTCATTGCATTATTACAATGACAGATCAAGTAAGATAAGGTGGGTGGGGCACATAGCACGCAAGGGAGTGCTCCAAAGTTCATACAAAATTTTGACTCAGAAATGTAGAGGGAAGACACCTCTATGAAGACATGCGTGTAAATTGTGGGTTAGTAATCCTTTGAAACTGGAATTAAATGCCTGGTATGATGTGTAGCAAACCAGAATTTAAATGGGCACTGCATAATGAAAGCTATGATAGGTCATTGGCTGTACCCATTGTTGGGCATTTTGAGCATCATATTGCATGGTGGGTATAGCTGACGTTAGGTGGCAGAGGTCAAAAGCACCCGAGAGAAATATGTGTGTCAGCTAGATTGGATCCTGTGGTGTGCTGTTGTGAGTCTGGTAATGAACAACCATTTTCTCTAAAAATTGGGAGAATCTGTACTCCTCACCAAATATTATTTGGGTGATCAAATCAAGAATCAGATGGGTGGGGCATGTAGCACTTATGAGGGAGCAAAGACATGCATCCAGGGTTTTGGTGGGGAAACCTGAGGAAAAGAGACCACTTGGAATACCTAGGTATAGATGGGAGGAAAATATTAACATGGATATGAAAGAAGTGGCTACAAGGAAGTGGACCAATTTAATGTGGCTAAGAAAAGGCACGAGTGGTGGGCTATTGTGAACATGGTCAAGAGACTTTGGGTTCCATGAAATGGGAATTTCTTGACTGGCTGAGGACATGTTAGCTTCTCAGGAAGGTCTTACTCCAGGGAGCTAGGTACTTAGGAGTCAGGAGACTATGCTGAACTGCTGAGGAAGTATTGCTGTACAGACAGTTGGTGCTGTAAATCTTTCACCAGTCACCAGCAACTGTCTCACCAGATTCTGAAGAACTCTACTTCACTGCTGGCAGTCACTGGCAGCTAAAAACTGAGAATGGTTTCATTATATAATCAGCAAACCTGGCAAAAGTAATCATGAATTTTGTTGCTTTAAATAAACCGTGTTCTCTAGGAAAATTAACTGACAGCCCAATAAGTAAGCAGACTGTTGTTAGTGCAACCCAACACTAATTGGGGCTACAGAACATTAGAGGGTGGAGGGTGGCAGCATGGCTTTTCGTTTTGGAGGACCAGTTTCAAATCCTGGGCCAAATGCCAACTATTGTAACAGGCTTGTCTTGGTTTCCCACAGTCCATAAAGATAGTACCTTAATTAGCCCGTGTCCACTTCAGCCTTTCTTCAGAAGCATTATCCATTAACCTTCCAGTGATTTAACACTGATTAGTCCTAGCTATTGAAATCGTGGAAGTTTCAGTTCCCTGGGTTTTGATGCTGAGTTGTTGACTGCGTAGTTCCTAATCTTTTGAACATTCACAGTGCCTTTGTTTTTCAGGGGTCAATCAATAACATCTAGGAAGATTTGCTTCTTCAACAACTCGGCTCTGAGAACCTCAGATATTGTCTGATAACACTGCTACATGAATGTTAAATAAATATACTGAGCACTGTATGTAATTGTTACTGATTATTTTAGAGACTACAAGAAACAGTTTGATGCTGCAAAAATCTGGTATGAGCATCGACTCATCGATGATATGGTGGCACAAGCTCTTAAGTCAAGCGGTGGTTTTGTGTGGGCTTGTAAGAACTATGATGGCGATGTGCAGTCTGATATCGTAGCCCAAGGATACGGTGAGTACTCTGTGGTTGATGACGTAGAGCCTCAGAACGCAGCTGGTCATCCTGTTGGCTGATTTCCCCACTTTTTTTGCTTTCTTATACCGATTATTGTTGAAAACAGCACTTAAAGGAATGATGTCTGTCATGTGAATTAGAGAATGAGGGCTGATCAAAAATATGTGGGACAGACTTTATTGTGGGAAAGCTAAGGCACTTTGTTATGGACTTACGGCATGGTGCAGAAGCCAGGTACGAGAAAACCATTTGTGAGGCTGTTTCCAGTGAACTGCATCTTGTAGATGTTGTAGAACCATTCTGTAGACAGTCTGGTACGTGTTCTGGTCTTGGTGAAGAAATTCGTGGTGCACCAGATCTTATATGTCAGAGAAAGTAAGCAGCATTGCCTCTTATATTTGGTCTGCCCTCCCTTTCTTGAACCGAGGTGAAGACGGCGTCTTCCATAGATGGCGTGTTTCATCGCAGGTTTATAGCCGTGACCATGTTTCATCACTTGTAGTTCAATTGTAGTATGCTTGACAAGAAGGAGGATTCATTTTTGCCATGTTACAGCAGTTCATGGCATGCTGTTGCATTCTTGTCTATCTGATATTGCTTAAGAAACTGGGGAACAAGTGCTGCCACTACACATCTCTTTCCATGATCATGTTTCAGTTTTACTTGACATGTGCCAGATGAAATGTTGAGTTCATCATTGATTTTTCTGATTATGAGACATTGCTTTTCATAGATTAATTCATTAACGTGGTCAAGAGTGTCATTGGTTCACACTCCTGAAGGTCAGCCTGTGTATTGATCATCATCATTGGAAGTGCGGCCATTTATAAAATTGGAGTACCGCTGCTGTGTCTTGGATGGACTCAGTGCTGTTTCTCTGAGTGTTTGTTGTAGCTTCTCATCATGTTTTTGTGGCTGTTCTCCCACATTTCCAGCAGAAATTAATGCAAAAAACTTTGTTCTCTAACACAGCCATTTTGTAAGCAATATGGATGTCACCAAATATCCTGCATGGTTGTCGCTTTGGTTCTATTAATAGTGTCTCTATGAAAAATTGTTCCAGATATTTTTTATCAGCCTTGGTACAGTGAAGTATCGACGCTCGTAATTAATTGGTGCTGTTGGTAGAACCCTCACAAACATCAGAATACATTTTCAGTGTGTAATATGTATTTGGTTCCAAGAACTTATGAAATGCCATTAAAAAAATACACAATAATCTCAGAAAGCATTAAAGGATATGGAAGTTTATTTTAATAATAATGCAAAAAAAGTGCTCTTAATCTGGAGTGCTGGAGCATAGACAGAATCACCTCCACATAACAAAATGCATAACTCAGTTGCACAGTGAACAACTTGGTGCAGGTGCACAGGGGTGGGACAGCTAGCTCATTAGGCACATGGTCTCATCCTGATTTGTTAGAACCAGTCATCAATGGTGCACTTTACTGTACATACAAATATTAGTTCTAGATGACCAAGCGGTTTCAGATTTTAAGGTTGAAAGAAATCTTGTCTTTAAGCACAGTAACTTTAAATATATTACTTGATTGTCTCAGCTAATGTGTATTGCTGCTCTGTCCTCTGCAGGTTCACTTGGACTCATGACATCCGTTCTGATGTGTCCTGATGGGAAGACCATAGAGTCTGAAGCAGCCCATGGGACAGTGACCAGGCATTACAGGTAATGGCATGACATTTCAATGTTCCTGTATGTCAGACTTCCAACTCAGTACCCAGTTTCATGCATGATACAACATAAAATTGAGAATATTTTCAGAACAAATAATGTTCATTAAGAAAAGTTAATTAAACAAGCAGTAGTCATTGCAGTGTTAACTGTAACCTGTACTGCACTGAAGGTACCTCTCATTTTGCAGCATAATCCCCAAGCACACTGATGCATTTTTCCCTTCTGGTTACAAGTTTAAAAAATTCCTGCTTGGTTGAAATTGGGCTCTTATGTTTGCAGCCATTAACAAACAGCCATTTCTGCTTCCTCATTATTGTAGAATCAGCAGCATTCCAGGAGCTTCTCCAGGAACCCAAAATCAGTTTATCCATTCTTGCTGCATTCATACTCATCTTTGATATGCTGGGCCCACCAGTTCTATCATAGTTATCATCGTGTTTGTCTTTTTAATCACTTTTAATCTCTTTGCCATTTTCCAACATGGCTGCACTGGTATTATGTGGCTGGCAGAAAGATTTTGCCTTGAGCTAGCTTTACAATATCAGCATCACTGCTGTCATGTTCCTGTACATTTTCCTGGATGGGCATGTTTAAAACGGGCAATATAGTAACAAATCAAGAGTGCATATATATGTATGCCACTAATGTATATACTTTGACTTCCATGTTTTTAGGCAACACGAGAAAGGTCAGCCTACATCTACCAACCCTGTTGCATCAATCTTTGCATGGACACGTGGCTTGTCACATAGGGCAAAGCTGGACAACACGCCAGAGCTTGACAGGTAATCACACGCGTATATACATAGATACATACGTACATATGTATGTACATACATATGTTCATAGATACATACATACATACATTACATACGTATGTACGTACAAATGTACAGAATAAAAGCAGTGTGTATTTTACTGTATTCTTAATGTTGCTCTAAAATTGAGCCTTGACAGTCTTCATACTTGTCAGTCTGCACTGTAAACTGCTGAACAGTTCTGATCCATCATAATGTGTACTTTTCTGTGAAAGTGAAATGTTGGCAGTTGGTCCATAAACATGGTATTTTTACTTTGTACTAACATTGTGCTGAGCTGAAACTGTTTGAAATGTTTCTTGTTTATTGACATTGAAGTTTATTAAGGCAAATTTGTGTTCACTCATATTAATTCGACTCTCTGATCTCGTAATTAAAGACTTCTGCACAAATTTCTGTGTTTTATACCAGCCATAATTCTGAAAGTTTTCTATTGTAAAATAAGTGCCTTTTTACTGTTGGAGTAGTTATTAAAAAAAAGTTATTTCATTTTCATTACAAAGTGAAAATACACAAAATAAAAATGTTTTGAGGATTTTAGTTCTTCTAATGCAAAGTATCAGGCAGGGTACAGTTTGATGATGATGATGATGATATCTGTTGATCAAAAGATTTTTGAGATTTACTGAGTGATATTTAAAATTGGTATGTGTACTGTTTTGTGTGTCTTTGTACATAAGTTATCATTTACATTTGCAGGTTTGCCCTGAGCTTGGAGGAGGCATGTGTAGAATGTGTGGATAGTGGCAAGATGACGAAGGATCTTGCAGGTTGCATCCATGGATTGTCAAATGTCAAGGAGGGAATGTACCTCAATACTGAGGACTACTTGGATGCAATCCGCGAGCAGCTAGATAGAAAATTGTTGTCAAAGTGATCAAAAAGATATTAGGTGCAGTTGGATCATTCCAAGCAAAAGAAGTAGCTGAAATCACAGAGAAAAACCTGTGTATTCACATAAGTACAGCTGTAAGAAGAAATCATTGTGATGTTGTAGAGATCAAAAGAATTGGATATTCACAACATGTAACTTAATGATAATTTATAAGTATTATTTCTGTTTGTGTTCCTTTGAGGTTCTAGAAACTTATTATAAAATGTCACTGAAAATTTCACTGTGGATGTCATGACAAAATGGCAGGGATGAATTACCCACATCAAATATAAATATACATCATTCTCATTTATCGCAAATGACAGCATCTGTTGTTCATCCATTATGTGGTTGTTTTCTCTGTTAATTGTGATAGCAAATAGTAGCCAAAACTTTAGAGAAGGAATTAAACTTTACACATGTAATTGAAAAACGAGAAGATCGTTAATGGGGCTTTAAATCACATCCAAAAACGGTACCACCTTAACAGTTGTGGCTACTGTCCATATAGGTAGGGGGAGGGAAAACTGGCTTATTCTGGGATGTGACACCATGTAACTTGGTAGCAGTGCTGCCCCCATCTTCAGGACAGCAGATGGGGGCAGCACATTCCCCTGCAAACTGTCTACCTTGCTACTTGGCATCACAGTGTAGCAGAAAGAAATGTACAACAGCTGTAAGCAGGGACGGCTTGTCTGTAAGGGCTGAAAAGCTGCAGCTCTCCAGAAATTTTGAGAAAGAGTACATTAAATATCTGAATAAAGGTTTTTGTTAGGAGGTATGAACATTCTTTACAAGAAAAGGAATGAAATCATTATAAATTCCAATACTCAAAACAGACTGTAAGAGGTGCGGAGATCACAGCAAACTGCTCCCTATGCAGATGGTACTGTGGCTTCATCACAGCAGTGCTGAATGGTGGCGAGTTTGGTTGGCGGGCCCTGGAAGCAATTCAAGGAGGACGTCTTATGTGTGTTCACTGTTCCTGACATTTCAAACGCCAGCATTGTGATAAACATTTTACCTAACTGTTTTCAAAGCCATATTTGTGAATGTTTCAATTTTAGTAGTTGCAATATTAAGATAAACATGAGTAAGAACAGTGTACAGGATTTACAGGGTGTCAGTTTGTTGCAGTTACACGTATTTCTCACTGAGAAGACGGATTGGGAAGTGGGGCTGGGGCTGTGCAGCACCTGATTTAGTTATTTCTATTGAAGCAGAGTACAGTCATACGTGAGAAACTTAACCCTGCTGTATGGGCTAAACATAAATGGTGGAGTGATTGTGCTGAAAGAAGCGCTGTATTAGCCCTTATCTTTAGTCGTAATCGTCCCATTTTCAGCCCAACCATAAGAAAGTCGCACGAACCACCAATAGTTGTAAGTCAACTGAATCCATGTTCCCATTTTGTTCTGTTACATCAGTAAATTTCAAGTAATTTATCTGAGTACTATCTAACTAACTGTTTGGAGCAGAGTCAATCTGGAGAAGCTACTAGTCGCCAAGCTGGTCAAGAAATTCACAGCCTTTTATGAAACCGAACAGTTCATTAACTGCATTCACAAGAGCCTGCTGTTTGTCAGTACCTTGGGCCAGATTCATCCAGTTCATGCCTTCACATCTCATTTCAGATCCATTGTAATATTATACTCCCATTTACACTTGGATTTTTCCAAGTGGTCTTCTTCTTGCAGATTTCCCCACCAAAATGCTATATTCATTTATTTTCTTCTCCATATATGGCCACACTGATGTGCTCATCTCATCTTCCTTGATTGCATTATCAAGATAATATCTGGTGACAGGTATATATCATGATGCTCCTCATTATGCAGTCTTCTCCATTCCCCTGTTACTTCCTCCTCCTTAGTCCCAGATATTTCCCTCAGCACCCTATTCTGAAACACCATCAGCCTGTGTCCTTCCCTTGATGTGAGGGACCAAATTTCACACCCATGTCAGACAACTTGCAAAAATTGTAACTTAAGAACTTTTGCTACTGTAGTGTTTATCCACTTTGTACCGTGCGAATGACATGGAGAGCAGACACATGCTGGGTCCTTCTGCCTGTCATGTGTAAGTCAGTTTATCACACTTTCTTTTTGGTGCTTCCTCATTTCGATGCTTGTGTCTGCTAACAAAATTCTGGCACTTCCCTCTTTATCCTTTGCCTATTGACAGAGAGAATTTAATCAGACGGCATGACACGCTGTTCCCAGATTCCGAGCATCTGGACACGCTATTAGTATTTCAACCCAACATGCAGTAGGTCCTTGGTTATGGTTATGGTTCTGTTCCCAACAATCAGAAGGTATGGTGAAGCAATGTAGAACAGAGCTTTTTTTCCCAAAAAATTAATTAGGTCACTGAAGGTCTGCTGGCTGTCAGTGAAAAGGTTAATCACAGTGTCGCAGCATTCATGTAATGTTTTGTCAGCAAGATGTTGCAGTTCTTCTGGGCTGCTTGTATTCTGCATGTTTAGTTCAGGATCCCTAACTTATGCCACAGACAGTAAATGACTATCATTGTCTTGGTATGGATGTTTTCAGAGCTTAAATCAATATTGCAGTGCTTTGTATTGACAGCTGCTTGCATAATATGCAACATGCTTCACAGCATATGACAACCGTTTAGCAGTGAAACGGTTACGGGGTTCTGCTGCGGTTAGTTGCAACTCTGGCCTGTCAGGTTGTGCTAGCTGTCCGCACACACTGACCGCAGGACAATAATTTGGTTTCCTCCTGCTAAACACCAAGCACAGTATTATTCCATATTCTACTGCACAGGATACCTGTGTGCATCATGTGCTGTAACAATAATTACTCTGCACATTGTGTACACCAAGGATTTGTGTGTCTCATACAAGTGTCACAATAAACAGCAAAGCAACATTACCCTTTCCACTCAAATTGATGTGCACCGTTACTCCTTTAGCACATCATTTTGCTGACTTACATTTGTAAGAGATTATTTTGAGCCAGATGGAAACACGACTGGCAAGACCAAGTGGTACGGAGAGATGGCAGCAGCTGTTGGAAACGTGGACACACCGTGACTGCCCTAACATTTGAGCTGGGATAGCTATGTTGGTGGGCAGGGTCTGACTGACATATGAACTGCTGTATTTACCCGAATGCAAGATGACTCTAATCAAAGATTCCTTCCCCCCTAATAAAACATGTCTGCCAAGGGAAAATGTATTCATCAGAGTACAAGGTGACACCCAACAATAAGGCATCAGCTAAGAAAAAATATTTGACTATTAATTTCATACACTTAGTACAGCAGGCATGTTAGATTCTCTCTACCCTTACCAATCAGACTGTTTCCATCTTCCTCACACTTACTCCTAACATTCCCATCCTCGTCACAGCCGTTCCACAACATATCATCAGTCCCATCCATTCCACTGGACATAACAGCACTTCTTAAAACCCTTCACAGACACTTCTTGTGAGATGCGCTGCCATGCTGTTACGATCCACACAGACTAAATAATACACTTACATTTCTTGGTTTATAAACTTACTTGAACCCATGAAGATTCACTGTTTTCCCCACAGGTGGTGTTATTGGTGTTAAGAATTTTATATTCATGTGTTCTGGATTTCTGCGTTGTGTCTGTGGTCTGATCGTTCGGGGTTCATGTCTCTTCTCTTCTCTTTGTGGATTGCTGCAGGTTTTATTGTTGAGTCTTGTAGCTGATTTTTAATTTTTCAATAGCCATTTTCCTGTTACTGCCGTGGACTAGGTCTGTTCTCACATGCATATCTTAACCAATTTTCTCAATGGTGCCCAGTGACAGAATATACCTCGATCTAAGGAGTCCACCGGCTTCGGTGATCCTTTGTCTGAAGACAAACAGAGCTGCTTCCATAAAGTATAGCTTCTTTAAAAAATAAGAATGACAAAGTTCACAAAAATGAAGATTGTGTCGGTTATCTTTAGTCGTGCTGTGTTCTCTTTTGTCTGTACATGACAATTTGGTGATGCAAACCTTGGTTTGGCTCCACATGGTCTGGTTCAGAGCGATCTGGTTTGGTGCTTCGTACACAAATTTAAGACATTACAAATTCAAGAGCCAAATTTAAGGGAAAAATACCGTTTGGCATTTGAGTGAATACAGTAGCTGTCAGGTGGGGCTCCCCAGCAGTGGTGTGCAGAGGGATAGGGTTAACTGGTTCACCTTTGTGGTGGAGCTGCAGTGTGTTATCTGTGAGGCAGGAACTGAATTGTTATATGTTATTTAGATGACCTTCAGGCTTCTTGGCTTTGGAAGTTGCAAAGTGAGATGCAAAATGCAGGTACTTCTAGAACCTCATGTTGGCAGTTACTACTGACTATTGGTACCAGTACTGCGAGTAGTAATTCGCAGGGTAGGTTCAGTTTCTGCCCTTCATCATGTTTGCGATAAGAATTACAGTTGCTAGTGCAGGTATGGGATTTATTTTCCAGAGTGTTTGGGATCTGTTCTGCCTTCAAATGAGTGAAGGTATGTTGAGTTAGTGAACAAGAATTGCAAGATGTCAGCTAAGGAGATATATATATATATATATCACAAATATGTAAAAAAATATGCTAGACATGGAAGTATTTGGTGCTAATTTTTTAATTTATGTTGTTTTGAATACAGCTGGCTTATGGCATGTTCTGAATATTTTGACACAGGATATAAGATCCCATAACTGTACCTCAGAGTGTGCCATCTATACTGTCAGCTTGTTGCAGTACATGCAGTATAAATTACTGGTATGAAGTTATGACCTTTGGCACCAAACTATTGACTGTCTGTATGCAACTTTGTCCCTTATTCATTCATATTTCTGCCAGTGATGGAGCTTGTCACCACTTGTACCAAGTGTCTAAACATGAACTAAGACTGCAGAGTGCAGATGAAGGATTGGTACTGCAGTCCGCTGTGCAAATGCCCCAGTCACTCTTAACCTGCAGCGCTAGATGAAGTCGAGGATGTTTTGCCTCCTGGGAGTGGGGCCATGCGCCTGTATGGATAACAGTTGGGGTGGACACAACAGTGCAGAAGAGAAAAATGTCTGCCTTTGCTGGGAATCAAATACCACTTCTCTGGTCAGTTACGTCAGAGCATTTGGCAGTACAGTACGTTACCCATATATTATACAGACTGTCCTTCAGCAAAGCTTTAAAGTGATTCACTAAATATACTGTAATTTCACAAACATTATGTGTACATTTTTTAAAACTATGTTTCATAGTTTTCTTTTTTTAACTCGGGCATGTGAATATTTTCAAAAGGCAAAAATGTCTCATTAGCAGAGTTGCCAACTGTTGTCCTCCGCTTGTATGGTGGTCACTGTGTAAATACAGCTGTCAGGGACAAAGATTGTGCCATGTATGTTATAGTCTGCTCTGTCAGAAAACACTGTTCTGTTTGGGATCATGTGTCAGTTGAAGCTGCTTACAGTAAAGTGCAGGGACAAAGTTGCATCTGACAAAAATAACTGTACAGTCATTATCTTATCTGCCAACTATCAGTTTTCACTTTCTGTCAGCTGATTTGTTACATAAGTGCAGTCAGTTCATCCATGTGTGTGATCATCAGCTGAGTGGGCTACATAAATATAATAGATGGATGAGTGAACAAGAAATGGCATCCAGTTTTTGGTAGATAGAATAATGACCCCATACTAGGGCTGGTGAACCTATGGCACACAGAAAGATTTCCTTGGCAAGTGCCATTAAGTGCTGTCTTACCTGTTTTTAATTTATTTTGCCCGACCAGTGTCCCTGCATTGTAAAGAAGACGTGTCTATATGTATATACATGTATCTTACTGCACGGAGATTGTGTGTGATTTTTCTGCTGTTTCCAAATAATAGTGCGTGTGAAACATTTTCACAGAGATTGGGAGAGGTGTGAAATGTTGACTGGATATTTATCACTGGGGCACTAGCCTGGCCATGACTGGGTGAATGCATGACAATGGGCAAAACATTTGCACATAAAAATTCCGATGGGCACACAAAAGGAGTTCTTTGAAATGTAGAAACAATGTGGGTATGTGCCCTCACAAAAGTTTGCCAGCCCTGCCCCATATATTACCACCCTCCCTGTGGTATACATTGTGTGTCCCCTATTTCACCATGGTACAGGGCAGAAACTAAAGTCTAGATGTTGAATTAATTGTGATGTCACTGGTGTGTTGCTGTGTATAGTTCTGCTGTTTCACCCCATCACTTTTATTTCTTCGTGCTCAGTATGTCAGTGTACCAGACATTTTACAGTGAGTCAAACGTGAACAAGAAAATATTTGTTGTAACTCAAACATAAATAGGGTAAATTACCAATGCTGGACACAGATGAGGTGGATATATCATGCCTGAAGTTCCTACTTCCTGTCCACACATATAACGAACTCTTTGGCGCAGAGTCATTCTAGAAAAGCTAACAGTTGCTCAGCTGGTCAGTAAGTTCAACTTGAACGTTCATTACTATGTTCACAAGCGCCCGCAACTTGTCCCTGCTTCAAGTGAAATTAATCCAGTCCATGTCTTTATACATTATTTGTGTAAGATCCATTGTAATGCACTTCTTTCTGTGCGTAGGTCACCCAAATGGTCTCTTGTCTGCAGGCTTATGACCAAAACTCTGTATTAATTTCTTACTTCCCCAGTATGTCCTACATGACCTGCTCATCTCTTTCTTCTGGATGTGACCACCCAAGTATTATAGACGTCTCATGATGATGATGATGATGATAGGAGTATGAATAATGAAGCTTTTGCAAGCCTGCCTTTAACAATATATATTTAGCACATGCCACACTGTGTATGTTGACTATAAGGTTTGCTGGTAGCCACAAGTACGGTACTGTTTGAGATTGAGATCAGAAGACCTCAATCCTCAGCAGTACTGCTGTGAGAACATCAAAAGCTGGCTATAAAGTGCAGCTGTGGGCCAGTTCAAAATAAGAATGTGTGTGCATGAGCACAGCTTTATTTGGTGTCCTTTGTGAAGTTAAAAAGTGCCTTATGTGGAGACTTTGTATGCTCGTTGGTGAACGTGTATCAGCTGATAAACTGTCTGTCAGATTTTCAAGGAAAATCTGCTCGTCAGACTTTACTCACAGGTGTAACTGCATGTTTACATGTGTATTCTACATTTTTCATCCATTTTGGATGAAACTGGTTACATGAGGTTAAGGACTTATTGTGAGTCTCACTGAAATGGGCACAGTAAAAGCCATACTGTACATTTCTGTGCGTACTTTACATACACGACTGATTTTTGTGAAATTTTATAAAAAAAAAAAGATCTGCACTTCATGATGTTGAGAATTTCTGAGTTTCACACAGCAAATCAGTGCAGTGAAGGCCATACAAGGCCACACTTTACACAGCACAAATGAATTTCTGCACATAAAGCTCTTCAGCATTTGTGAGTTGGTGAAAATCGGTGCAGACAGGCTTTGTTCTGTTATAGGCATAAATCACATTATGTTTATGCACGTAGCATGAAACCTTTTGGTATTCAAAACGTAACAAATGCCTTGGTACAGCCATGCAGTACATCGTGAGGCACATGTTGCAGTCTTGTTAAGCTCTTCTTTACACCTTTTTTTCCAAACTCCAGCTGTCTACACCTCAACCACTAAACAAGTATTTGTACAATCTGATTGGCGGACTTCCACTGATCCCAGTTTCCAGAACCCATAAATGGATAAACAAGCTACAAGCATATTTAGTTCATTGCAAAGCAAGCCAGCCATCAGGAATTCTGTGCACTGTATAATGGAGTTCAGCCATTCTAATCTGTTCCTCATACAACTGGACCACAATCAAATCTGTGTTTGTCTAATCCAAATCACTGTAACCAATTCCTCTGAGACTCACTTTAATATTATTTTGCATTGTGTGATTCATCTGATGCTGAGGATCTGGGTGTTTTGGGATGTGCTGCTTGTTGTTGGACGAAGGTTCCCACTGTTTCAAAGGAATGTTTCGCCTTCATCCTCAAGTGTCAAGTATCGCAAGGCTCCTTGCTGAAGGCATTACATACCTGTGAAATGCTGGTAACCACTCACTGCCCAACAAATCAGCATAACATCCCAGTCAACTGAAATCCTCAGCGGCATTGCTATGAGAACCTCTCAAATCTTGAATTATCTGATGCTCTTTAAAAAAAAAAAAAACCTTTATATTCTATGAACCCAACCCATCTCTAACTTGCTCTTTATTCAGATATTTACATGCATGACACCAATCCTGAAATCTGGGTGGATAATTCATCTCCACATGGTAATTTACCCTGTTTTTAAAACCATTTCTGTAGCTACAGTATATCATCACACAAATAATAATGAACAAAAGATTACACATAATCATTTATGTATATGGAATTGACAATCAGTCTGAAAAATCAGGTTTTGCTATGTTCGTACAAAAACTTAAACAAATGACAAACTGATGCATTTCCCTAACACCGGCACATAAACTAACTTCATATCAAAATGATATTCTTATAAATAGACATATCTTTTGCAAAAAGAAACCCACTTTATAGTTTCATTGGTTTCATTTGCAAAGAGGGCTGGCCCCTCAAGTAAAATATTGGGCAACTGATACAAAGTACCATAATTTACTGTATTTTATTAAACATAAGACACACCAAGATTTTAGAAGAAAATATTTAAAATTGTGTAAACAGGAAATGTAATGGTGGATGGTTAGCAGGCAGAATGCTCAAGATTAGTTTGCAGAATAATGTTGATATACATGGAGAACCTAATAAAGTATTAGAGTGCTGTCAGACAAACCCAGAAGGTACAATGCACATGACCTTTGATCCTTTCTAGCAGTGCTGTGATCTTCCTAGCAACTCAGTTCCTCATCTGCCTTGAACATTTCATTGTTCCACCTGCTGCTTACCTTCATGATCAGTCTGCACTTTTGAATCACAGGGCATTTCTAGAACTGACATTAACAGCTTCCTTTCCAAAAATACAACATTTGGATGTTTATGTGTATGTTCCACGGTATGGTCAACATATTTAATGTTAAATAACAGAACATGACAAGCTGAAGGATATAAAAATACTTTGATAATGTTCCACACTGAATTGTTTGTTATAATACCATCACTGCTTGATTGGATAATGTGCTGCAATGAATGGTCAGTTAAGAATGGACATTGCTTGATTGGATAATGTGCTGAATGAATGGTTGGTTAAGAATGGACATTGCTTGATTGGATAATGTGCTGCAATGAATGGTCGCTTAAGAATGGACATTGCTTGATTGGATAATGTGCTGCAATGAATGGTCAGTTAAGAATGGACATTGCTTGATTGGATAATGTGCTGAATGAATGGTCGGTTAAGAATGGACACTGCTTGATTGGATAATGTGCTGCAATGAATGGTCGGTTAAGAATGGACATT
>Ga0123357_10002287_pt1 | contig 21238 bp, 14 predicted proteins | sample TergutEmb28metaG_FD_89873 | JGI IMG/M metagenome (GOLD analysis project Ga0123357, IMG submission 89873) | Embiratermes neotenicus P4 segment gut microbial communities from Petit-Saut dam, French Guiana - Emb289 P4 | ecosystem: Host-associated > Arthropoda: Insects > Digestive system > Gut ... | reverse complement strand
TTTATTATCCAACAGATGCACAAATATATAATTCGTAGATACAATTAGAATTATTATAAAATATTTAAAATATTTAAAATTGCTCCAACATGTTTCGGATCACAAGGGATCCATCATCAGGGAACTCTATACAGTGCTTGGCTAAAATTTCACTAATGGTTCTATCGTGTCCGTTGATATGGACGTAGTCGGTGTTATGGCAGCATATTTGTCCGTGGTGCGTGTCTGTACTGCACAGTCTAGAGAGGCTCTCTCTCTAGACTGTGAAGTACACACAAGCACCACGGACAAATATGCTGCCATAACACCGACTACGTCCATATCAACGGACACGATAGAACCATTACTGTAATTTTAGCCAAACACTGTATAGAGCTCCCTGATGATGAATTCTTCGTGATCGTAAACATGCTGGAGAAATTTTAAATGTTTTAAACATTTTATAATAATTCTAACTATCTATGAATTATACATTTGTGCATCTGTTGGATATTAAAGTGTTTTAATCGTCATTGATGCAAGGTATAAACATGAAGGGGGTTAATATTGTTTCAGACTCAGATCCAGCCACCTCTCACCAAACAGTCTGCTTCCCCAAGGTTAATTTTAATCTTAATATTATTCATTCGTGAAATGTTAATTTTAATGCCACCTTCAACACCCTTCTCTCTTTGCAAACACATTCCCCGTCACAGTTTACGTACTCTCCATGTTCACGTTCGGCCGAAGGAAACCTCCCAGGTTTCACTAACTTAGCTACTTTTTGTGGTGTTCGTAGATCACACAGCTGTTCTTAATATACTAACATCATCAATGCCCATCTCAAGCCTACCTCAGCCCCACGAGATAAAATATTTCTTGTCGTCGTTGTTACGCACTTCCAATTCATGCCCTTTCCTCAAAATAACCCCTTTCACCTCGAAACAGAATACAAGTATTTTACGTATTTAATATTAAGGATTTCAGAAAGTTCCTGAAGTCATAACAATAAGAACTTCCCGAATTTATATCTCCCCCGCCTTCATCATAAACGTCATTTTATTAATATTACAATATATAGACTACGAGGAACTATGTAACAAAAAACATAACGCACTAGGAGGAAAATGGTGGTAATTTTGAAACTTCTCTATATGACGAATCATAAATTTTAACGAAATCCATCTATCTTCATCCAGTTTGGCTCTTCTTGAGAAGTTGAAAGTTTCTCAGTTACTCAGAATCCCACCGTCATTTGTGAGCCCGAACCTTTATAAACACTTTCACAAGACGTCGGACCTACCACAAACCGACATAGTTCCGTCCATTCCTTGGCTTCACAATGTATTTCTTCAACATCCATTTTAAATCTCTCATGTAAGCCTCGATTTCCAAAGTAGTCGCCAAAGTAGTCCACGAAGTAGATCCCATCTTCAATTTTTTCAGCTAAAATTCTGTATGCTTCTACCCTATTTCCTATGCGTGACAAGCGTTCTGCTGCCGTCATAATGCTGATTTGATCTCTCGTGAACCACACATGTTTCGAACCCTCTTATTTTAAAGATTTATCCATCTACCTATTATTTTCACTGTTTACTTCCAAATATTCGACAGATAAAATTGTAGTTTTATGTATTTTAATACTTGGAACTTTAGATAAGGGACAGAAGATAGAATGTACTTAACAGAACTTTAAACATCGTTTACCGAGTTCAGTATGCTCTACGTTATTTGTGGATCAGTTTTGACTCTCTGCGCATCAAAAATATTTTAAATTTGTTACAGTTATTAATAATAAATTGGCTGCCAAAATTATTTAAAGATTCTGACTCATACAGAGTGTGATCTGTTGTTGCGCTTCTGGATATGAGCAGACCTGCATCTCGGATAAACAATACTCACTTCCACGGTTTTGTTACAGGTTCTACGAATAAAGCTGTGTCCATCGACATTAGTGGGTGTTCTGCAGCACCTTGCGACATAGTTCCAGGCTCCAGGAGAAACGTCACCTCAACTTTCCTAGCAAGTAATAGTTTAACCAACTGCTCATTTGCGAGTACAAAACACTTTTTTCATCCAGCGCTTTTCCCGTAAAAATGAAGCAACATAATCCAGGGTTTTCCATAATTATCTATCCAAAAATAAATACTTATTTCAGAAACACTACCAAACATCCATATTTAAAAAAAAATACAAGATACTCAGGATCGTGACACTTCGTGTCGTCTCTACAAGGTTACCGTTGCGAAGACAGCAAAGGTGTTAGCGGTGAGCAGACTATCGCTATGTATTGCTAAGTGTATGTGAAGTGAGTGATGAAAATTCAGCTCCAATGATACGGTAAATTCAAAATATTGAGTGGGGTCGCTGGCCGCAAATAGTATGTTAGATATGACCCCAGAGCAAGAGATCAGAGGAAACGGAAGTAGAAGCAAAGTATTGGATCTTTCCGGCCACATCAAACACCGCCAAGAGCTGCACTTAAGCACTCGCGTTTGTGTTATGTCCTACGAGGAGGGGCTCCATCCTGTTAGAAAAGAGCAGTGACGAGCAATCCCGCACCTCATAATTTGTGGCACTCCTTACTTACGCAGCATGTCCAAGTTAGGGACCGAGCGGACAGTGTTCTCTGCGAAAAAGAATGGGCCAAAGACGCCACGCATCGCACGTTCCTGCAGAACATTGCCAGTCCCAGCACATGCAGCTGGTCTGTCGACACCCTCGCGGCGTACAACACTTCCCTTGACCACCAACTGTCTGCATCGCCGCAGAATGCTCTGTGATTTTGGACGGTTTCTTGCGTTCATAGGCTCTTGAACACATGAAATTATCATGTTGTGCTTAGGTAATCAAGAAATTTTTCTTTTGTTGGATCATCGCCCTGTCTTTGTCAACACACTGCTGCCAACTACAGGCAACACAGCCCTTCTGAAGTCCATGTTTTGCTTTCTCCCAATTCCCTCTCCCCTGTGGTTTGCCAGAAATACGCTTTCCTTTTTGGATAAATAATTATGGGCCACTTGATATGCGGAAGTTAAATTTTGTTGTGAATATTTTTTGAAACTACTATCAAATCCTCAATTTACTTGAAATGTTCTTTCTTCCATGTATTTTGCGAGAACAGCGAAGTATTTCCAAGAAAATAAGTTCATTCCATTGACTTCCGCTTACTAAACGTATGAGGGAAACTGAGATACGAATACAGGTAATTTTAGCTTAGCCCAACGCTGATAAAATGAAAAGAAGAGCAATCGATATAAGCCTTCCTTTATTTGCACCTAGTTTGGTAGTATTCCCTTCTGAAAAGCACCAGTAGGGGCACACTTTAATATGGCTTACCCATTGATACATTGAGCTGGAAGGAAGAGCGGCCCGTAATCGTACATCCGTGCTAGGGTTATGAAAACTAGTCAAATGTACGGAAGAACTGCAGTAATTCAGGAGCGCGTGAGGAGGAGTGTTGACAATGAGCGTTCTAGAAAACTGTCGGAAGAGTATGCATTAGGTTAGCAATCAGATAGAAAGAACGGCCTATACAAGGCAACCAAAAGTTCAGCGCCAGTAACACTGCACAGAACGAACTAGTGCAATAACTCTCTTTATCGTTTCACCGTGCATTCTGTAGTTTATTTAATTAACACACCAACAAATGCACATATATTCATTTAATGATCTAAAATTCACATTAAAACACGTAAAACGCTCCTACATGTTTCGATCATACGATCATCCTCAGGGAGCATAAATTGTTCCTTGCTAAAGTTATAGTTTAAAACACTCAGTGATTTACATCGTTACGTTGAGTTGGTGCTGTGGCAGCAGACATGCTGCCACAGCACCAACTCAACGTAACGATGTAAATCACTGAGTGTTTTAAACTATAACTTTAGCAAGGAACAATTTATGCTCCCTGAGGATGGTCGTATGATCGAAACACGTAGGAGCGTTTTACGTGTTTTAATGTGAATTTTAGATCATTAAATGAATATATGTGCATTTGTTGGTATATTAATTAAAGAGTGCAACAATTCTTGAAGACCCAACAGAAAAATATTTCCTATTGACGGAATTAAGGATGTTGTGGAGAGTTGGGCTGAATACGTTTTTAAGAAAGATGACAGTAGAAAAAACAAGAAAGTGCCAAATACTGTACGATAATTTTTTCAGAACTTCAAAGAAAATTTCCTCTAATTTCTGCTTAACTTTGTTCGAAAGAATCAGAGACTGCCGAGCAAGTTACGTCTAAATTGTTTCTTTAATATGACATTTAAAAACTGGACGCGCATTAGAATAGGTCTGCATTCTGGCGCAAACTAAATTCGGAAAAAAAAAAAGGTTTGCATTAATATTAAAAATCTTAATCTGTACGACTTATTTAGTATTGCCTACGATTCAATCAAGAAGGATGGTACATGAGACACAGAAGAGGTAAAAAATAAATTGTTACATATTCAGATGTGAAATTTTAATGTAAGAAGCAACGTGACTGACCGGAACAAAGAAGGAGTAAAATATTTCACAGCAATACTTTGTGCAGGAAATGAATGATTTTAATTGGATGATGTGTTTCCGCGGCCTTAGATATCTTTACAAGGAAAATTGCTTGGCCGACAAACTAATAAGCCTCTTCTCCGAAAATACTTCATACGATAAATTTATCTACTCAGTCACTTGCAATAAAGAAATCTCAGGAACAGGGAACACCCTGCAGCTCGTGGGGTTCATATGCCAGTGTGGTTCTGGACTCCGTTCTTCTGCGATATGACACCACATCACTGCATAATAAACTGCCGAAGTTTCGGAGGAACATTCTTTCCTCATTTTGAAGGGCCTGAATCACCGAGATCTCGATAACCTTGAAAAAAAGCACTTTGTTTCTTCGAAAAGTCGAGAAGCGATTACCCAATGACATGCAATCACATTGCATAAGAACGAAGTCCTCAGGTTACATCCTAACAGTGAAGAATATTCATGTCGTAAAACCTGGAGCTTCATTATCGATACCATAACGACGGACCAAACAAATACTTCAATATACTGAATGGTTGAGGAAAATTCCCCATATCGCGGCTTGTACAAGTACATTAAGAAGTGTCTCCAAACCTCACGGGTAAAGAGAGCATAACGAGTAATTAATTATGGGTATTCAAGGTATTCGACGATCCTAGTGGCCGTGCCGTCTAAGGCGTGTGTTTACGACAGCTCGCATAACGGGACTGTGGAGAATGGATGTCTCTCTGTTGTGAATGTTATGCCTTGTCAGGTAGAGGTCTCTGCGTCAGACTGATCACTCATCCGGAGGAGTCCTGCCGAATGTGATATGTCTGAGTGTGATTGTGAAGCCTCGATAATGCGCAGGCCCTGGCCCAAAATGGGCTGTTCCGTCACGAAAAAAAAATATATATATAAGGTAATCTGTTGGTAACTTGTTTCAATTAGGTTAAATATTAAATCCAAAATATTAGCAGCAATTTCGTGATGTTTCCTTACACAGAAACTATATTTATACACAACAGCTTCATTTTGTGGCAAGGAAATAGAAATAAGCAACTCTCATTTCACAGCACGACGAAATCTGTCGAGTAGAATAGGACACCATATAGTTTCACACGTCACAGCAATTTAATATCACCTTTAAACAAGCAGAAATAACGTTTATATAAAAAAGAGTGCTTCCTTCGGCGTTAGCGCTGTTTTCTTGATCCCATTTATTACACAAACTGCACTGTGTTCAGACCCCCTTAAGCGATTCACCACAAATGATGAACTCAACTATTTTATCTTCCTTGGGATCCACTTCAGAAGTAGATCACAGGCATAGGTTCGTCATCCCCGTTGTGTTCGTAAACGAACTAGATTGGAGCGTATGTACTTGTCTAACACAACCTTTATTTAATGGTAGAGGTATATATAGTATTATTGCATAAGGTACTACATGTTTCGGCGCCTGACAATGGCCATCTTCAAGTTGTACATGAAATACTTATTAAGCAGTTATACGAGACTTATGTGGGCTGTATACAGTGGGGGGGGGGGTTAGGAGGTGAGGTGGGCACGTGACCACATCACCTCCTACCCCCCCACCCCCACTGTATACAGCCCATATAAGACTCATATAACTGCTTAATAAGTATTTCATGTACAACCTGAAGATAGCCATTGTCAAGCGCCGAAACTTGTAGTTGTACACGTACCTTATGTAATAATAGTATATATACCTCTACCATTAAATAAAGGTTGTGTTAGACAAGTACATACGCTCCAATCTAGTTAGTCTTTTACTGGCGTTGTGCCTTACAGTTTTTGTAATTTGTTGAGATAACTTGTGTCAAAGATCGAGCCTTCATAACAGTTGTGTTGAACTCTCAATTTAAGCTATCAAGGTTTATGTGAATAAGCCCTTACAAAATCGACAGTTCAGAAAATCATGTGTATCAAATTGTTTTGTTTCCCATAGGTTCCGAATCGAACGTGCTCTACCTGGAAGTCTACTTGAGGCTGAATTTACTAAATCTTTATCAGGATGCAACTCCTGATCCTTGCACTGTTGGATCAAATACGGTTTGCCCTGTGAAAGCGGGCGACTCCAGCCAGTATACAGCCGTCGTGACCTTCCAAGAAGACCTGCCCCCGGTACGTCGCATTCTCTCTTTGTCAAAATTCAAAAGACAATTGTCATATATCATAAACCAGTATGAGAACGCTAAAGAGCGTGCAGCGACTCATTAACTCTCGCCACGCCAAGTTCATTTTAAAATATCTCTCGCACTTCGCAATATTTTACAAAGATATTTTTGGAAGAAATTAATACTCCCATTTTCTTTGAAACGCTGCAGTTCATTCAGTGAGGTTATTAAAAGCATACGTTAATAATTGCATGAAAATTTGTGTAATTCCATGCCTAATTTTCACAGATCTGACAATGTTAAATTTGTCAAATATTACATTAAATTGTCCCACCCTCATCACGTGTATAATTTTTATCAAATGAAAGAAAAGTGGAAGAGTAAAGGATGTGCAGGATACTGCCTCGTATCTCCATACATAATTTCACACGCCCATGTAAACTGTTCCCATACCTATCTTCAACAGAAGGGAACAAAACCGTGTACAAAAGATTCCTTAATAACAAAACACTGTTTATAGTTCGAGGGTCTGTTATTACAGACTTAGTAAAACAAAAGGTATAGTTGTACTTGTGCACGTTATGACAGCATATGGGGGGAAGGGAGGTATAGTTCCAATCATTCTTAACCTGGGCACTATATGGAGGTAAGTGGTCAGCCACACGCCCCTGCTACTTTACCTCCAGAAACAAATTCCCTCGGTACACATTCGATAGGAAGCTGGAGGGGACCAATACCTCAGCAGAGAAAATTATCTTGCTCCTACGGGGAATTAAAACCGAAGACTGAACAGCCCACAATCCATTCACTATACCGACGCCACTCTATCGGCTCCCTCACGGATTTATACTACCGAATATTAAAGACAATAATGTGTTTCACTTCAGCCTTTTACGCAGCCGCTATGCTGGTATATTTGAGAAAAGGAAACGTACAAAATGTAAAGCTATTTATCCTGTTTCGGATAAGATCTGCACGCCAAGTTTCATGCGATTGCATCGATTAATTCTAAAGAAAGAATGAAGTGCTTCACACTAAAATAACTGTAAACGTGCGTTACAGAAATACGTACAATCAATCATCTGATTATCTCACTGAGCTTTCTTTTGTTATCTGTAACAACACCCATGTCTGGCCAATTTGCAGACTTCTTTCGATAACTCTCGTAGGTGGAGAGTAATGGAGACTCACTCCGTGCTCCGTTTCTACTTCAGGACCTCTTCTCGATGTCTCCCGACGGATTTAAAAACGAACGGTGCAATAGAACGTGACCTTCATCCACGCCCACTGCAACTTTGCATCCTTACAGAAATCAAACTGAGTGGGTTTTATACGTTGTGAGAATGTGCAAAAAGCTAAATAAGGACAGGTACCTGCAAGGGATAATAGATGTGAGGTGTGAGGTTTGAGGTTCTCATACCGTTGATGCTGAGCAACTGTGACGCTGGATGACTGGCTACTAGTCCAACATTCCAGAAGACTGGAACCTGCGAATTCCCCTAAGATCCAACCTCAAAGCCGTCCAGCAAGGGATAACACTGACCGGCACATAATTCTCTGGGTGCAGGACTAAACTGTAAATCACTGGTTTTCAACAATCACGCAATCACGCTTGCGTGAACTTAACACGATACCACGTGAAATGACACTTGCGTGACACAGAGATGAATCTTTTTAGGATGGGCTGTAGGAAGTCGCTACGTGGTTGTTCGAGACTGAAGACGGAAGAACTCATAGTTGCCATAATACTTGAAGAAGGCGAAGATGATGATTTGCTGGTTTACTGTATGAGTAACGTTACAACAGACACTTTAAAAAAACATAAAGGACACTTCTCCAGTTGGATAGGTAGTTATTTTATGGACGGTGAGATGAAATGCAGGGAATTCTTCAGTTTTGAGCGACGTTTTCCAGTCTATTAATTGTTTATCTAAATCTTCTGTATAGCTCGTGATATATATATATATATATACACACCACACACACATACACACACATACACACACATACACACACACCACACACACATACACACACATACACACACACACACACACACACACACAGAAGACAGAACTAACACAAACAATACAAATCACGACAACAAATACCATACTTTGCAGCTCGTTGTCACAAGAATACTGCGTGTCGCGCAAAGTCAAGTTTCGCATGTCACTGCCTCACGACGCAGCGGGACCTGCCCGACACTCTTGCGCATGTAGTTTAAAAACAAGCCCCTTTTCAAAACTACAACTTTGACCTCGGCCTGCCACATCACGTTGAAGCAAGTGTCACTGCGCGGTTGTTGAAAACAAAGACTAAGAATGACAGGCACTTTATTTCATCCAACTACATAGAGTGCAGTACTCCTTGAGACCCTAGCAAATGATCAACTGGCCGATAAATTACAATAAAATACTGCGTTTTATGGAGCATGAAGGTTGATTACAGAGTTCATATCCAAGATTAGTTTGATACAATCCAAAACTTCACATTCCACCTCTTCCAGATCCACTTTAACGATATCCCCACACCTACCCATAGATCACAGTTCTCCTGACTAAAAAGGTATTTTTCATCCAGTGTCACTTGCTCTGCCAGTCTTGTCCTTCTGGATTTGATCGTTGTAATAAGGCTTTATGCCGGGTAGAAACCGTGTGGCTCTACCGTAGTTTCTTTAGTTTCCTCTTACTTCTGTCTCGGGTCAGATTACTCCCTGGAAAGTGATGCCGTATAATCTGGTATAAATTTACGAACATTTCTACGTGACGTAGTGCCGCCAGGAATACAGTGATGATGGAGGCAGCGGATTTCTCCGAAGCAGCAACAATTTCTACCCAACAACAAGGCGTCCCATCCCAAAAGACACTAATATTCTAACTTTCCGCCTGAGAATATCAAAACAAACGCTCCCTCATAATAAACAATAATTACAATTATATATATTATATAATTACAATTATATATCACGATGCACGGTCCCCTGAATGTCAAAAACGCTCCCTCAGTTTAGTTTCTTCTCTTAGATTTAAATACCAAGCTTTACTTCTCCCACAGTCCTTTTGAAGATTAATCTTAGGTAATAAACATGCCAAATCTTCGATAAGAAGCCCGAAATGTTATGATAATATGTCTGGCTTTACTCTTCCAGGTGGCAGGATATTTAATCTGGAGACTTTACAACGATCAAGGGACTACCGTGGTATGCTTCAAAGTTGAAGTTAGAATAGTGTACGATATGAAGGCGCTGAAGGGTCTGCAGCCTTAACCGATTTGATGGACTGCAACGAGCTGTATTATCGACAACGAAGCTCACCTGCCTGCTTGCCTGATCAGAGTTGTGGGGGAAAAAATTGCCTCTAATCGGAGGACTGAAACAACGCACGCCACATTAATGTACACTGTCTCCATTTACTGACAGTGGTTTAAAACCAGTTTGTTCCAGCCAGGCTTTCATTGAAAATAAAAATTATCCCAATATAATGAGCAATTTGTATTGTATAAAAGTCACAGATAATTTGTTTCAATTGTTGGCAGAAGCAAAAGGCCGTTTCATTCGCTGATCTTAACAAATATCAAACATATTATGTGCACTTAAACGAGATAACTCGTAATCTAAAAAAAAAGGATTAACTCGTAGGGAAAAAAATCCCAAACTAAATACAACATACCTCTTGGAAATGACAAAACATTATCCAATTAATACATGTAAGTCCTTCAAATTTTATGCTGCGATGCGTGTGGAGTTGTATGGTAAGCTGATGTTCTCTGTTAGATAAAATAAAAAATATCACTAAGCATAACTATGACGTCACAGACAACTGTAGAATTAGAGGAGGTAAAAATGCATAAGACGTCAAAATTAACCACGTTATCTTACTCATCACTAAATTTATTGTAACTAACACGAGACAATCACCTTTTCCAAACTAATTTCCGGTGCCCATAAACGCCCTTTTAATACCCTAGGGATGTAAAAGGTACATTACTGCCTAATTATCTTAATTATTGACTGTGAAAAAGGAAGGTAACTTCAGTCCATTCTGAAATATAACCACCATTTGTTAAGTCATCACAATTGGTAACGAGAGATATGAACGCTACACCCAGCCGGTGCGCTGTGTAGTCAACCCATTCCCCTACACGGGACCAGTGGCTGAGAATCCACGTCACCCTACAACAGGATCCACCAATCTGGTCTTAATCTGGAATCTAACCAACTTCGCAATTTCCCGCAGTGTTTGAATACAGGTTATGGGCAACATTCTCTCCATTTCCTTACAGTATCGTGTTGTCTACAATAACAACGCACCTCGACACTTCGAGGACAACATACACGGAGACTGTTCTTAAAATAATTCTGATAGACTGATGTCAAATCTGAACAAAATACTTCTGAATCACATTACATTTTTATGTCATTTCAATGGGATTTTGAACCAAAGCAGCATCCGTTCTTTACGTTTGTGTTTAATGTCGGTGCTCCAAGAATTTCTGTTAACAATAGCTGTAAAAAAAGTTTTATTAGCGAACATGCGTTTATTAACAGTCAAGTGACGTCATTGTTTCAATTTGCATAGTAAGTGGTTTGTACGTTCATACGTCTTGTGTACAAATAAAACATACACGACAATGAGCGGTCCGTGCTATACCTGTCACCGTTGTGATCAGCTGGCTCCGTTTAAATCATAACATTTTACCTCGAAATTTTTATAGAAAAAAAGTTAAATTTGGAAGTATATCTAAACATAGTATTGCATACATACACACTTTTCAAAGAGTAACAATTTACGTGAAAACTTATTTCAATATTAGTTTACAAAGCACGAATGTGACTTGAATTCCACTATATCATAATTCATGTAGGTCAACATGTACAAGAAATATGTATCAGGAAATGCATGCAGAGAATAAAATGCATATTCAATGTGGTGTGCGGAATAACTGCGGTGGTGGTATGAAATAAAACATATGAATATTCAGTGAGCAATGCATAAAAGTCTTCACTCCATGAAACCTTAACCAAAGGGGACTTAACAGCATTCAACAATTCGGAATAAAACACTACCTTTTCTTTTGCACAGGCGTGAAAACTGAGCTCTGGTCCTGTGAAAGTACACAGACTTACGATAAGTGAGACAAACGTGCTAAGGTAAAAAGCTGGGCTTCACCGAGACGAAGTAACAAGATGACTGAGAAAATCCCATAGAAGGAAATTCATAATATTGACTCTTCACGAAATATTATTGTCATAACTGAGACTGGCCTAGCAAGAAACATGCAACGGACAGACTGAACTTCATAGCAGATTCTTGTGGACAAACTGAAGAGTAAAGACCGCTTTGAAGACTTGCGCATAGGTGGGAAAATAATATTAAAAAAGATCTTAAAAAAAGAAATTTTAAAATTTTAATTGGATTCCTATGCCTTTTACAGGAACTGGTGAAGGCTCTTAAGGATATAGGAATTCGATGTTGCGTTACATACAAGACTTCTCCAGGACCGTACATCCTAAGGTTATCCTGTTAATTGTTGGTTAGCTTGTATGTCGTTGTTAGTCAATAAAATAATATGTTTTTTGTCTGTCTGTTTGCTTGCTTGTTTGCTTCGTCGGCCGGTCAGTCAGATAGTTTGTTAGTCACCCATTCCATTCACAAAACTGCCGGACCTACAAGTCACCCAATACACTTCATCATTATCATCATCATCATCATCATCATCATATATCTTTCATGGAGTTGGGCCACTTGTTGACCCTTTACGGTCTCACGTATCCAGAAGTCTCTTCAAAGGTCTATCATGATTCCTTCTGCAAGTTGGGGAGTAGTATTTCATTACCATGGGTAATCTGTTTCGAGGCGCTCTATTTGCATGCCGGTCCAGAGGCTAAAGGTAGCAATCCTAACCCTGGACTTACCCTGCTCTGGGCCCGTAACCCATTCAGGGGAAATTTTAACCACTGGCAAGTCTCACGGAAAGAAGCCAATATACTGTACTTTACATAGTAAATATACTATCTATTTAATGTCATGTTGACGAGAATCTTTTGGAAACATTTACATTTTCTCTGCTAGTGAAGGCGTTCCCGGATTTCCAGAAAACCAAAGACTTAAGGCTGTATTTCCAACAGCTTGACCCTGGACCTTGTCTGGAGCCACAGTAAACCAGCCGCCTTCATCACATCCCATTTCTCAAAGATACACTTCACTGTTATGGTCCCATTTGCGGGTCGCTCCCCGTCGTGAACAGTGTCCTGTTATGGAGAGACACGCCGTTTGACCACACTATTCGCGACGTTAAAATTATAAGTTTTTTGTACTTGTAACTTCAAAAACATATATGCTCCGCTTAACGATGGGGATACGTTCTGAGAAATGCGTCATTGGGCGATTTCGTCGTTGTGCGAACGTGTACTTACATAAACCTAGATAGTATAGCCTACTACACACCTAGGCTATATGGTATAGCCTACTGCTCCTAGGCTAAAAACCTCTACAGCCTATTACAGCACTGAATACTGTAGGTAGTTGTAACACAATGGTATTTTAATATTATATTATAATATTTTAATATTGTGGGACTACTGTCGTATATGCGGTCCGTCGTTGACCCAAACGTCGTTATGCAGCGCATACCTGTATTTCAATTCGACATGGAACGAAGTAACATTTCCATTACTTTATTTCACAAACATCGGAGTGCCGCCTTGGTGTCAAGTTGACTAGTTCTGAAGCTTAATACAGTACATCAGGATCCCTCCCCTGCCAACTCCCAGTAATAACCCAGTCTTCACGTACGTACTCCACACCCAAGCCATTAATCTCATGACAATTTAGCATTCCGTAAGTCACAATGAGTCGGATGTTCCTTGTTACCAGTGCCACTGTTTAATTAGTTCTGACGGCAATAATAAAGATCATAAGACGGAAATTACGAGAATTAACAGCGTTTTTATTTTCCATTACGCATTCCATATCCACGTGAAGCAATGTAATAGTTCCTACCAACAACGGGATACACATGTATGTGAACACAGGCGATTTTTCTCTCAACTGCTGGTTTTTCCTTTGTTCCCAGAACTGTCACATGTTCTCTACTACAATACAATTTACGATTTCCAATTCTTAGATGTACTACAGGCTCATTAAAGTTCTAAGTTTTTAAGAAGTGCAATTCTTTAGCATAACATATTATTATTATTATTATTATTATCAACATCATCATCATCATCAGTGGGCCAGGTAGCTCAGTCGGTATAGCGACTGACTACGGGCTGGACGGTCCGGGATCGAATCTCGGTGGGGACGAGATTTTCCGCCCGTCCAGACCGGCCCTGCGGCCCACCCAGCCTCCTGTACAATGGGTACCGGGTCTTTCCCGGGGGTAGAGGCGGCCGGGGCGTGGGGCTGACGCCCCACCCCATCTGATACCGAGGTCCTAGAAAGAGTAGAGCTATACCTTTACTCACCCCAAGGGCCTGCGTGACCTATAAAAAAGGGTGAAACCTACCTATTATCATCATCGTCGTCGTCGTGTCATCATCATCATCATCATCATCATCATCATCATCATCATCGATGGATCCATCACTGGAACGTTCTGCAGAAAGTAATAAAACTAAGAGTTCCATACAAGGCGTACAATTACTAGACAAGATATACGAAGATCAGTTTATTATTGTTAAAGCAAATCAGTTGTCCTTGACAAGAGACTAGCTTCCGTGTAGCTACTGGAAGAGCCCAAGATTGCAATGATACGTTCCCACAGAATTTGTCTCAAACGTAATCAAGAGTCAGTTCTGCTGCTTTTATTACTCGCAATAGATACAACGAGAATGACGAACAAACATCAGCAAACAAAACTTTCACTGAGAATTAAGGGTTGTTTGACCGTGCATCTTCCTCATGAAATAAAGTGAAATGCCAACTTGATGCAACTAGATAATTTTATTGATGTATTCTTAGCTCGACATGTTTAAGGTACATACGCCCCTCATCAGGAGTATCAGATGTTGAGTTGCAACGAATGGTTTTCTGCACCGAGATTTTGGATGGGTGGTGGTCTTGAGAGCCGCTGCGTAGGTCGTGTGTACGGTGCGGATGGTGCCGTGCGACACGGCACCATCCGCACCGTACACACGACCTACGCAGCGGCTTTCAAGACCACCACCCATCCAAAAACTCGATGCAGAAAACCATACGCTGCAACTCAATATCTAATGCTCCTGATGATGGGCGTATTTACCCGAAACATGTCGAGCTAAGAATACATCAATAAAATTACCTAGTTGCATCAATTTGGCATTTCACTTTATTTCACTGAGAATGTTGTCCTTTACGAGTACACCCAAACACATTACCTACATTCCGAAAACATAACCGTGAATACATACCTTGCCCTTGAGAAGGGCCCTTCAACATCCTTGTTTTTGCACTTTACCAATCCACACTTCTTATTTGCATTGACGAATATTTAGCTCTCTTTCTCGCCTCTCCTCTTTTCCCGTTTATGATTGGTCATATGCTTTGCATTCCACTTACGTAATCGACTATCACCTCAACTGAATCCTTTCAGCCTGCACCTATATGTAATTTCGTCAACCCCGAAGACGGAGGCATTAAATCCTCCGAAACTTCTTTATAAAGCCACAAACCTACAAGTTACCAACGCCCAAAAGAGTTGTTATTCGTGTAACCGTGAATCACCACAATAATATGCAGTTCATTTAAATAGTTATAATTTAAATTCTAGCACAATGGAATACAAACCTGCCCTTGAAATAGTTCATAGTTGAGTGCTTGCACATGTAAGTCCGCCGGGCAAACATAGGCACTTCATCTTTGTCAGGTAGAGATTAGAACAGACAGAAGGCAGACACTGCAAGATCAAAATCTGACATACGAGACTCCCTTCCATTAGATATGGCTAAATATCCCATAAAACTGATGTACCATTGTTACTATAGAAGGACTAGGACGACAGTCACACCACTGACAATATGTCTGAGTCTTACAAACCCTGCGATAAGTATCACCATTAGTCGCAAATGGCATTACTAAGTGTAGTCTGAGTATCATAGTGAACGCTACTAACCGTAATGGTCTGTATTTATACCACCTGATTAAGTTATTTTTAATCAGCGTTACTACATTGTAGACCAGGGATTCAGGTTAACGCAACCCTTCGGGATCCGAGATACCCTTTCTGCGGCGTGACGAATATGCTAATTTGTTTCTCAGAAAGAACTCTCCAGACGTCATTCCTTCGTCTCCCAGACCTCCAGTATTGTCCTACCAGCAGCATGTACAGCCATGCCAACGAGCCGAATCAGGGAAACACGCCGCAGTACACAGGCACCTCTGATTCCGAATGCACGCGCCGTAACGAACAGACCGAACCAAAGCATCTTCTCAACACCCTACTCTCGAACACCCGCAGCTTAATTCGTGCCTTAATGCGTCACACCAATTTTCACACCCATGTAAAACAACAGGCAAAATATACATTCTAATGTAAATGTATATTCTAATCGTCACGTTCGTAGGTACCAAGCAGGAAGACAACAGATTCTGGGCCGAATGGTGGCAGGTATTCCCAAATTTTAATCAGTTCTTAATTCCTAGGTGCATGCAATTTTTATTTGTTCGTGTCGCCTCTAAAAATTCGGACTCTTCTAAGTGTTCCAACAAATTTATTAGCTACCCACATGTTATTTTGTCCTACAGCATGTTGGCAAGACACGAACATATACTTAGTTTTCTCATCATTTACTTCTAGATCAACTAACTTACTATAGGAATAAAGCTCTTTTGTTTTTTCTTTCTAGTATTTATGTCTTCGGCCTGCAAATTAATGCCATCACCATACACCTGAACCTGTTATTCGTTTATTGCATACATCAATATTCTATAAAATTAGACACATTATTCGATTCCGCATCTACACTTTTGTCGAACAGTTGGATAAACCCATTAGCCCAGAGAATGGAATAAAATATACCCTAATAGGCACAGCAGTTTGTAGACTTGTGCAAAGTTTATGTCATCTATGGTGTGTTATACCACATATCACACGCCAATACAAGTTACCCGTACAGAAAGTTTACTCTCCATGGTTCCTGAACGAGGTTCTGAGGTGCTAGCGACTGTCAATGTCGGAACACGAAGATGGGTTTCAAAATAAATTCCTAAGCAACATGCATTTTTGTCGCTTTGTCTGTGACGTAAAGTAAAATACTGCAGACACGAGAACTGTTACGTAACCACTTCACATACTGAAGGCTGGAATTAAAATCTCTATATGAACATCCTTCAGTGTCATCAAAAGTAGGCTTACAAATACGGCGACGGCGTTATTTCTTCTGCTTTGCTACTAAAACAAACGGACGGAGAAACAGTCGAATAGATTCCTTTTCCTTCTGTGGCAAATCACTCAAGGACTAACTAAATCTTCGGCAGATGTGAAAGATTTGTGATCTATAGTTTCTTTCTTTTTTTTTTCGAAAGGACGTAAGAAAAATAGTAAGATGTGCAGAAATACTGGAGGTTTAGTGGTGTAGGTTAGAAATAAAACTATCAGAACGGCATGGAGATTGAAGCTGGTATGAAAGACAAAATGTGAATAAAAATAAAGAGGTAGATGAGTTCACAATTCCCCATTTTTCATAGCAGTACAATCCAAATTTTATGATATAATTAGAAGAAGAAATGACGGAGTTAGGCGATGAATTTAAAACAAAAACACACACACACAGACGCTGTTCATAGCAGAGAAAATGTACGTCCTATTATTATTTATAGAAAAAACTTAAGAACACAGAATAATATTAAAATGGTGGTTAAAAGTAACATGATAACAGTTCGCAAATTTTGTACTTTATGCATGTAACAGAAGAAGTATCAAATATAAATGATTCGTAAAGGCTAAACTGAGAAGTTGAGCCTAACACATGAAAGCAAGTACAATGTATTAGGAATGAATGTGCTGAAATTTAGACAGGTGCTCAAAAACCATCAAACAAACTTAGCAACTTTGAAGTGTTTATTAATAATATGAAATAAACAAAATGAAAAAAGAAGAAAAGAAACACCGTTTAAAGGGTAGAAGAAAGATGAAGAATAAAACGATTAGGTTAAAAATCGAACACTCAACACATCTCGACTGCAGAACTTGGATGGATGTCTTAATAACTGTCAATTTGACTGGTAGAGTGTGGGATTAGTCATTAAATGATAATGGTTGTAGAAGTACATTGAAAGGCTTTGTACTGCAAAAATCATGGTGTCAGTGGAGACAGTCTCTTGGGCAGTTTTACTCGTCTATAGACATGACTGAAATGCGATGTCTAACCTTCGGATGCTTGGTGTGATCTTCGAGCCAGTGATTATCCCTTTAAAGACGAAGTGCATACTGCTTTATTTAAAGACCCAGTTCTACCGCGCAATAAACACTTTTCGTCTCGATTATATAAACCAATCAGTTTATGCTGTATGGGGCACAAGTCGGTGTTTGTTCTGAGATAAATACAAAACAAATACAATGCGTGCAAAACGCATAATTCTTAAGTGTTAAACCTATTGATAGACGAAACCGGTAGGCTTCAAAAGGTTATAAACCCTTGTAACACTCGTTCACAACCACGTGACGAACAAGGACGTAACATGCGCAAATCGTACTGCTGGAGAGCTAGACACGCTCGCCATCTGTTGAACGAAGATGCGACTAAATCTTCGCGCCGAACAGCTTCCGTGAGCTGACTCGATAATTCGCCTAATAAAATCTGTTTCTCTACCACACTCATTTTAATAGACTTTTTACCCGTGTCCTTGGTTCATATTACGGCGAAGCAGGCCTACGTGAGTTATGGATGACAGTTTGTCCTTCCTAGGCTTATGAAAAATGTTCTGCAACATGAAATTTTAGCTTACTTTTTCTTGTTTCATAATTCAGGATGTGCCTGTGCCATCAGAACGTTCGTGAATGTGTCCGTGTGCCTGACCGCCTTCGAAAGGTCGAAAGATACTGACGACAACGCCACCTACCGTCTTTCGTAATCCCTTACCATCAGTTACAACAATCTGGCTTCTGGGAAACTAGCGTCACAGTGCAGGGCCCGAAATGTGTGTGTGTGTCTTGATAATATTCACAGGATATGTAAATTTTGTAAACAGACATTAGTCACGCAAAATACGCTTGCGGCTTTCCGGAATGCTGCCATACAGTACTGCTACAGCTAGGAATGTGAACTTATGGAGTGGTAAAAAGAAATTATAAATCTATCCCTCAATTTCGTATAATGGACGTTGTTTAAAAGAGAAAATGGTGGCCATGAATCTTACAACTCAATGTGTGTGATTGAAAACTAGCAAGCACCGTGGCTAGAAGCAAATCGTCTCGTTGCATATAGGATCTACCTAGAATTACACTCGCAGGTCTAATTATTAGTAAATAATTCCTGCTAACCTGATCCCTTACTCCTCTTTCTCAGTTACTTCTCCTTCTATCCTCTCTACACTAAGTTTCTTTCCGCTTTCCTCCTCAATTCAAATCTCGGCCTGGCGACCTGGCCTCCAAACTGACTTTGCTCATGCTTCTCTTCAGTCGCTCCAAGCAAACACCTGGGCAGTACTTAGAGTAGGTCACTAAAACCTCTTTACACGTCTTGCAAATCACTATTTAGTAATTCTGCTATCACTTGACCTTCCAGAGACGGACAGGCTGAAAATGTGGTTAGAAAACCCCGTAATAAATAAATGTTATTTGCAGACGACCAAGTCATAATAGCAGACACAGAAGATAACCTACAGAAAGCTGCGCATAAATTAAATCAAATAATAACAGAACATGGTTTAACTATATCTGTACAGAAAACAAAATCGATGGCATTTAAAGGGTGAGATCCAGTGAGAACTAAAATTGTAATAGATAATAAAATTATAGAAGAAGTAAATTTGTTTAACTATTTAGAAATTATGATATCTTATGAAGGAGAATCGGACATTGATAACAAATTAAATAACTTTTGAAAATTACAGGTATTTTAAATAATATGTTTAGACCACAAAAAACCCCTAAGAAATACACTAGCCCCTCCAGTATTGTTATATAGTAGACCTTTGAAGAGACTTCTGGATACGTGAGACCGGAACGGGTCAACCAGTGGCCCAACTCCATGAAAGATATATATATATATATATATATGATGATAAATATATATATATATATATATTGAAGATTTAATAATGCGTACACATGACAACAACAAAACACGTCATGTTAAAATATTTCTTGTTTATTAGCCCCTTGTCTCTTCCAATAGGCCCCCTAAATATTTTCGTTTCTTTGTCTTAGGATCGATCCTCAAAGTCTCGTCATTGCTTAGTATTGCTCTTCCTATAATGACGTATAGACCCACATTGTAATTCATGAACCAAAACAGTAACACCTTTCTTCTATTTTACGACTGGCATTCCTGAAAACCTGAAAGTTATGCGGTGTGTGACAGTTCCTAAACTACTCTTCCTCTCACGTATTCGCTTTGATGACGTCAAAGCACGAAGTGGGTGTTCACCACAGGCCATTGTTGTCAGGGCTGAACCACTGATGTGTTGCAGGCCAATATTCTTCACATGACCGGACCATATATATTGCTGCAAGCCACCTTGTTGTGTTCATATTGTGCATCACACTTGTACTGTGTTTGGCTGGTCATCTCACTTCAACTGGATATACACAGCACCAAAACGTTCGTATACTTTCTTGCATTTATATTTCCCTACAGTACTTGTTTACTCATTTATGTGCTTCCTTTCTCATCAGTTACCGGCGCAATTCATTTGTTACTTGTCATTTCCGTATTTTAACGCGACCGTGCGGAATTTTATGCCAGAAAAAACAGATTGTTTACTCAGGGTATCCCAGTATTGTAAGTATAACTTCTGGTTCGGGATTCATCCCAGATATGTGGTTTTTCCGTATCCTAGCAACGGTTCTAGTTTGCGGTTTCCTCCGAGTGAGTTTTACCCATACCCTAGTAAGGAGTTAGTGTTTTTCCCGAAGTATGTATTTTTGCTTGAGTAGGTTTCCCTCACATCCTATCAATAGCTTTAGTTTGGATTTTCCCCGAGCAATCCGCCTTTCCATACTTGCGACAGTAACGTAAACATTCTTCCTCGTTCTTTATTTCGTAATACAACTAACGTGCACATGATTTTCCCGTACAGTTATTAGCTCCTGAGATACAAAGCGTGATAAACAGACACCGTGAAATACATATACACGTATGTGGACACATTCAACGATTTATTCATATTTATGCACTCCGCATATCAGTAGCATCTTCTCCATGTCCCCAGAACTTGGCTAGAACGCAGCTGACTTCCTCATCAACACAACAACTCGCACACATGTTTCCCGCAAAAAATAAAGCTCCAGTGATTCCACAAACACCCAACAGTCCTGATCTCTCTGAAGTAGACTTCCTCCAGTTCCCAAAATTGAAAATTAATTTGAAAAAAAGTCAGTGTGAATCAGTACACGTAGTCTAATAGACGGCAAAATGAGAAAGCAGGTAATCTGTTTCCTTAAAAGTGTACATAACATGTCGGAAAAAATAAAATCTTCGCTGAATTTAT
>Ga0123357_10002285_pt1 | contig 21241 bp, 17 predicted proteins | sample TergutEmb28metaG_FD_89873 | JGI IMG/M metagenome (GOLD analysis project Ga0123357, IMG submission 89873) | Embiratermes neotenicus P4 segment gut microbial communities from Petit-Saut dam, French Guiana - Emb289 P4 | ecosystem: Host-associated > Arthropoda: Insects > Digestive system > Gut ... | reverse complement strand
GATTTTAAATTTGAGCTTATCCAGCAGAAGCGCGCCGATTATCCCTCCGATTAAAGCCGCGGGCAGATATGTCAGAAGCTCTTTATATATTACCCTGCCTTTTATCATATAAACTGCCGAGCTTATCACAGACATTGGAATAACTGCCGAGACTGTCGTCGCCATTATGTTTTTCATTACAGAATCAGTATTTTGCGAACTATCTGTATTATTATTATCGTTATTTTTTTTATTTTTTTGAAGGAATTTAAGAACAAAATATAAAATTATACCTCCGCCCGTTCCGACAAAACCGTTTATCACGCCTGAAATTGCCGACGATACTGAAAGAATTATATTTTTCTTGTTTAAAATATTTTTTATATGCTCAACTCCGTTTATATATTTCTGTCTATATATTATTTACGGATTTGCCGGATAAATACAAAAAGGGATAAATTATACAATCTATCCCTTTTTTATGCTATACTATTTTTAAATCTACATACTTCGTAACCCAAGACCCTCGTTTTTGAATTTCATTGCTTGTATTGTCGGCAGAATTCATTGAATTACCTTTGGGAGAAGTCATATATAATTCCACTTCTTTGCCCTTCGGTATAAGCTCAATAACGCTGTTCATTGCAGGCGCTGGATGTCCGCCCCACAACGGCATGAATATTATTATTGTGCCGTATTGATTAAAATCAATGTCCAACGGTTCTATTTCTGATTTTTTCCCGCGTATTGCTTCAAATATGCCCGGTATAACCGTATTAAACTTTGAACGCTTTTTTATCTCTTTTACTTCTACCAATAAATCAGCTTTCCACTCCTTACTTTTAGTTTCCGCTATCGCTTTTGTCCTTTTGTCCCACGAATAGTATAACGCTATTTTTCTCATTCTCTTTTTCCTCCTGAAATTCGACATATAATCGCTTTTTCGAATATATGTTGAGATTTGATGTTTTTATCTTATGTTTACATTATATCATATAAAATTGACAACAGCATGTCATATTATAAAAAATAAATCAAAAATTTTTTCGGAGGATAAAAATTACGGAGCGGATTTATCCGTTCCGTATATATATTATATCACAGTGATATGACACCATCATGTCATATTATATTCCAAACTCAAAATAATTATTTGTATTATTATAGCATATATTTGAAACAATTTGCGAAAGATAAGCAACATCGTTCGGATATTCGCCGTTTTCAATGTAATCGCCGATGACGTCGCACAGTATGCGCCTGAAATAGTCATGGCGCGTATACGATAAAAATGAACGCGAATCTGTGAGCATGCCTATAAAATTTGCAAGAAGCGAATTGTTCGCTAAGTTTATAAGCTGTTCTCTCATTCCGATATTGTTGTCGTTGAACCACCACGCCGAACCGTGCTGTAATTTACCAGTGCCGTTGGGGGTTATATTGCAATCGTTATTCTGGAAACAGCCGATTAACGCGACAAGCGCGGCGTTGTCAGATGGATTTACGGAATATAAAACAGTTTTCGGCAAAACATTCTTTCTGTCAAGTTCGTTTAATAGCCGCGATAACGCATATATGCAGTCATACCCGCCGATACTGTCCGCGCCTGCGTCCGGTCCGTATGATTTAAAAAGCCTGTCGCTGTTGTTCCTGCTTACTCCAAAATGTATCTGCATTACGAGATTGCGTTTGTGGTATTCTTCTGCTAAGAATAGCATGAGTGCTGTTTTATATATACCGATTTCAGCAATATGAAGTTCCTGATTATTCAGAGCTTTTATTAGCGCGTCGTTTGCAATGGAGTTATCCGCTTCTAGTATAAATGGAATAGCCTCAAATCCGTTGTCGGCGGTTTTACAGCCCATAGAAACAAAATAATCAAGACGTTTTGAATATGCGTCATATAAAGATTTCATGTCTTTTATTTCAATCCCGCTTGTTTCTGACAGTTTATTTATGTATTCTTTAAATCCGGCTTTTTCTATATGCAAACCTTTGTCCGGTCTGAATGCCGGAATAACCTGCGTATAAAAAGTTTTATCGTCTTTTATGATTTTATGATATTCGAGAGTATCCGTAGGATCGTCTGTCGTGCAGATTAATTTTACTTTCGAATCTTTTATTATTTTTTTTGCGCTCATGTTTTGCAGTTTTTCGTTGCACAAATTCCAAACTCTGTCAGCCGTTTCGGGGTTTAAATTCCCGCCGTAGCCAAAATATCTTTTCAGTTCCATATGAGCCCATATATATAACGGATTACCGATACATTTCGGCAGAGTATTTGCCCACGCCGAAAATTTTTCATAATCCGAACCGTTTCCGGTAACGTATTCTTCACTGTAACCGTTTGACCTGACTGCCCGCCACTTGTAATGGTCTCCGCAGGTCAGCCATATTTCGGCGATGTTACTATATTTTTTGTCTTCGGCTATATCTTTGGGATTTATATGGCAGTGATAATCGATTATCGGCATGTTTTCGGCATAGTTGTGATATAAAATTTTTGCGGTTTCGCTTTTGAGCATAAAATCTTCATGTAAAAAATTTTTCATAAAACCATATCCTTTCAAAAATATCAAAAATATTATTATAGGGGAAAATTTTTAAATTTTCCCCATTTAATTTTTATTAATTAATTTTACAAATCGTCGCCGTCTTTGAATTTTATATCGCCGTCTTTATCGTTTTTGTCCCCTGAATTGTTTTGACCGCTTTGAGACCGGTTTCTCGCTCTGTTAAGAAGTTCTTCCTGTTCCTTGCGGCGCAGAAGCTCCCTCTTTTCCGCTTCTTCTTTGGCGCGTCTCTCGGTTTCTTCACGGACTTTACGGTTTTCTTCATCACTTTTTCGTCTCTTTTCGACAACCATGGCGTCAAGTTCATCAAAAGTAGGTTCTCCGGTAATTGCCGCTTCAAACTGGTCGCCGTCCATAACTTCATATTTTAATAAGAATTCAGCGATATAATGCAGTTTGTCTTTGTGTTCCTCAAGGATCCGCAGCGCGCTGTCATATGCGCCGTCAACCACTACTTTTACTTCCTCGTCTATCTCAGCCGCAACTTTTTCGGAATAATTCCGGCTGCTGTTCAACTCTCTGCCAAGAAAGACTTCTTCATGCCCTGTGCCGAAAACAATCGGACCTAACTTTTCACTCATACCGTACTGCGTTATCATTCTTCTCGCCATTGTCGAAACTCTCTGAATATCGTTGGATGCTCCGGTGGATATATCGTGCATGATTAACTTTTCCGCGACTCGTCCGCCGAGAAGAATGACTATGCGTTCTTCCATTTCACTCTTGGACATGATATTTTTGTCTTCTTTCGGGAGAGACATCGTATATCCTCCCGCGCCGCCGCCGGTCGGAATTATCGAAATCTGGTGAACCGGGTCCGAAGTGGCGACAAAACGCGTGACTATCGCATGTCCGGCTTCGTGATATGCTACTAACTTTTTCTCGTGATCGCTTATAACTTTCGTCTTTTTCTGAGGACCCATCATAACTTTGAGCATAGCTTCTTCTATGTCGTTCATGCCGATTAATTTTTTCATCTTACGAGCCGCGAGAAGCGCAGCTTCGTTCAATAAATTCTCTAAGTCGGCAGGAGTGAATCCGGCTGTAGATTTGGCGATTACGTCGAATTTTACGGATTCCTCAAACGGCTTGTTTTTGGCGTGTATTTTTAATACTTCTTCCCTGCCCCTGACGTCGGGATAATTTACTGTTATCTGCCTGTCAAAACGCCCTGGTCTCAAAAGAGCGGGGTCAAGTATATCCGGTCTGTTTGTTGCGGCGATTACTATAACGCCCTCGTTGGTGCCGAATCCGTCCATTTCAACGAGAAGTTGATTTAAAGTTTGTTCCCTCTCGTCGTGACCGCCTCCGAGACCTGCGCCCCTGTGGCGTCCAACTGCGTCTATCTCGTCTATAAACAGTATGCTTGCAGGACTTTTCTTAGCCGTTTCAAACAAATCGCGGACTCTCGACGCGCCTACGCCAACATACATCTCCACGAAATCAGAACCTGAAGTCGAGTAGAACGGCACTCCGGCTTCCCCTGCGACGGCTTTAGCAAGATAAGTTTTACCTGTTCCCGGAGGACCCACAAGCAGAACGCCTCTGGGTATTCTTGCGCCGAGTTCTACAAATTTCAGCGGATTGCGCAGATAATCCACAACTTCGCGAAGTTCTTCTTTTTCTTCGTCCATGCCCGCCAAATCGGCGAAATAGACTTTTTTCTTTTCTTCGGAACCGAGTTTTGCTTTGGCTTTACCGAAAGAAGTTATTTTCCCTGTTCTGCCTGTAGCCTGATTCATAAAGACTACCCATATTACCACGATGACAACTATAACGATAAGATACGGAATAAAACTTACCCACCATGCTATATCCGGGGCGCGCAGTATATCGTACTCTTTAAGATGTTTATCCGCATTGTTTAGATTATCTCTTGCAAGCTGCCCTATATCCGTTTCAAATAGAGCCAAATCCCGCAGTTTAAAAGTCACCACAGTTTTAGCGTCGTCTGCCAACGTCAGTTTCATCTCGTTGTTTTCATCTATTATACAACTCTCTACTTCGTCGTTATAAAAATATTCCAATATTTCGCCGTATGTCACCTTTGGGGGTTTCACCTGATCTAAAAAATATCCGGCAATAAAAATAATAACCACAATAAGCACGAGATAAAATAAAATTAAGCGTATAGTACTACTTTTCATCAAATTAAACTCCTATGATTTATGTATTTCACTCCTACAATATTTAAATACTATCTATGATAATTTAAATTTAATCATATACTTTTTCATCAAGAGCCGCTACAAACGGCATATTTCTGTATTTTTCGTTAAAATCCAATCCATAGCCTACCACAAATTCGTTTTCTATTTGCTTACCGATGTACTTAACGTAAATATCCGTTTCTCTTCTTTCCGGTTTATCCAAAAATGTGCAGAAATTTATATTGTCAAAACCCATGTCTTTTAGATATTTTTCTAAAAAACACAGCGTATTTCCTGTATCCAGTATGTCGTCCACTACCAATATATTATAGTTTTTGTAATTTTCAAGTTCTGAAAATACTGTAACTTTTATATTTTCGGCTCCTGCGGAAACCGACGAGGAACCATAGGAAGAAGCTTTTATAAATGTGATTTCCACAGGGATTTCTATTTTTCTGATTAAATCGGACATAAAGATAAAACAGCCTTTTAAAATCCCGCAGACAAGCAGCTTTTTATCTTTATAGTCACGATTGATTTCGTCTGCTATACGGCATATTATTCCCTCTATTTCATCTTCTGATACAAGTATTTTTTTGAAATCAGAAGCAAAATATCCCGAATTATTATTACTTTCCATTTTAATTTTTCCGTTTCTTAAAGTTATTTTTTAATTGACCAAATTAACTCTAATAGAAATCGCGTTTTTCGTATCTTCCGTAACTCTAACTCTGTCCGCTATGTGAAGTCCGCAAGCCCAGAAGATTCCGTCGCCGTCGCATAATACCGGAAGTATACCGCGCAAATCCGCCGGCACTTTATAGTTAATATAATTCTTTTTCACGTTCTTTGTCTGCCCGAAAAACACATATTCATCTCCGGTTTTACGGTTTCGCGCAAACATCAGTCTTTTTATTTTATCAAAATCAATTACAGCATAATTAAATAAATTGTAAATATTTTCTGACGATTGTAAGTTTATTTTTTCAATTTTAATATTTTCTGCGGATTCGGAGGATACAATAATTTCCATAATATGCGAACCATCTTCGCCATACACAATATTTACGCCGGATACAATATTTTTTTCGTAACTGACATTATTGTTATTTTCTTTTTTAATGCTGTCATTCTTTTTACAAAAACTAAATTTATTATTTATGACCTGCGCTTTTACAAATTCCGGCAAATCTATCTTAACTAATTTATTTTCCTGAAGTAATTTATCTAAATATTCGACATGCCTGTATTCTAATTTTTTAGCGCACACATTTTCATACATTTGCATTATAACCGCGCATCTTATTGCTTTATGCCGCCGGATAAAACCACTCACCGGCATACCGCCCGTATGATTTGCCATAATAGATTCAACCTCAAAATTTATTAAATCCTCAACGTCGCGAACGATATTTGTCATCTTGAATATATTTTCATCTGCATTGGCAAATTTTTCTCTTAATTTCGCGGATATATTATGCCTTATAAAATTTCTTGTGTAATTATCGTCCCTATTAGTATTATCTTCAACATAAGATATATTGGTCTCTTCGCAGTATTTTAAAATATCGCGTTTATCGCACGATAAAAACGGTCTGATTATACAACCGTTTGCGGTTATATTTACAGGCGAAATTCCGCAAAGTCCGTTTATGCCACACCCTCTCGCCATATTAAAAATCACCGTTTCAGCGTTGTCCGACGCTGTGTGGGCGGTTGCGATTTTTGTATTTTCGCCGAGCTCCGCAGCAATTCTGCGAAGAAAATCATACCTGACATCCCTTGCGGCTTCTTCAAGACTTTTCTTTGACTTTTTTGCAATATCCGGGACATTTTGTCTCTCGGTGAAAACTTTCACACCGTATTTCCCGCATATTTCAACAGCAAACTCTTCGTCGCGATACGCTTCTTCACCGCGTATCATATGATTCATATGCGCGGCACACACTTTCTCTTTTCCGAAGCGTTCAATCAAGTAAAAAAGCAAAGCGGAAGAATCGCTTCCTCCCGAAAAAGCGACTAAAATATTATCGCCGTTTTCTATCATGTTATATTCTTTTATAAGTTTATCGGCTTTTTGCTCCAAATTGTAATAATTTATATTCATAATACCAAACAGTAAATCGCCGCTTTTCTTTTCAGAGACTGGATTGTGTCATTGACACTATTTATCAGCGTTTCAATCCGCGCCTTTTTTTGCAGGAGTTCGTCTAAATGTTCTTGCAATGATTTTTCTTTATCGTAACCTGGAGAATTTAGCAGTTTTTTTATCTCGCCGAGATTAACGCCAAGTTCGCGGTAAAATAAAATCTGCCGAAGAATATCAACTTCATTTTCACCGTATATACGGTATCCGCTTGAACTTAACCGCGGCGGCACAAGAAGTTCAATTTGGTCATAGTATCGCAATGTGCGGGTGCTTATGCCCGATATTTTAGATAATTCATTTACTGTGTATTCCATTTTATCCACTCCTGACTTATATTATATACTATTACGCAACGTCAAAGTCAATTAAATTTTTATGAATATTATATAAATTTTAATTGATTGATTATTGATAATGCTGTTAGAAAAATTAAACTGTGGGTTTAACCGTATGACTTAACAGGTTCTTGCAAAAATTATAAAATTGAATTATACTTGTATATAGAAACAAGCTTGTTTAAATTATAAACTTTTATATTAAAGGAGTTATGAAATTATGAATATTTGTATTAACGAAAATATTAAAAAACTTCGCCGTGAAAAAAACATCACGCAGGAAAAATTAGCCGAATATCTCAACGTCAGTATTCAGGCAGTGTCAAAATGGGAGCGCAACGAAACTTTGCCTGATATAACAATGATTATACCCATAGCGAGTTATTTTAACGTGTCAACAGACGAACTTCTCGGAGTTGACGCGGCTAAAAACGAAATTAAAATTCAAGAATACTTGAAAGAAATCAGCAATCTGCAACTTTTAGGGAAATGGGAAGAAGAAAAAACGCTGACTGTTAACGCGCATAAGGAATTTCCGAATGATTTCCGTATAACATATTGGTATATACGGGCGATTATCAACAGGGCGAATACTCCCGCCGACGTTATTTTAGCCCATGCTGACGAAATTACAAATTTATGCGAACGCATTTTAGACGAATGTAACGAGGACCATATCAGGAACGAGGCTGTTCATGTTCTTGCGCAAATAAAAAAAGCAAAAGGAAAAGTTGACGACGCTCTTGAACTGCTTGACAGACTTCCCGATTGGTACGACACAAAAGGACAATTAAAGGAACAGCTTTTTGATAAAAATACAGATGAATGGTGGAATCAGCTTATTTGGAATTTCTTTATGCTGAGTGATTTTGCGCTTAACAAGCTGCAAAAAATTATCTGGTATTCTAACAAGCCGTTTGATGAAAAAGTAAATGCGGCGCAAAAAATCATTGATTATCTGTTAAAAATACTCGACGAAACTAATTGCGAAATGTTATATAACTTAATTTCTTTAAATTGCGACGAGATTGGCAAACAATGCTATATTGCAGGCAAAAGAGAAGATGTTAGCAAATATTTTGACATTGGGTTAAGTTACGCAAAAAAATTCGACGATTATGTTGCTTCCGACAGACAATTTCCGTTTTATACGCAAAAAGCAAAGCAGAATTATACGGATATGTGGCGTAATGCGGGCGAGTATAATTCAATGCTCAAACGCCAGTTCGCATGGTATGAAAACAATCCTTGGTTTGAGGAATTGCGCAAAACCGACAGTTTCAATGAAATGCTGGAAAAATACAGACCGTTTGCCAAAGATATAAATTAAACCGTTTTATTGTGAAATTATGGGGTAGATTATTCTACTCCTTAATCTTTTATTCCCTATGTACGTCGTCTATATCGTAAAACCTTGTGTATTTGCTCTCAAATCCCACCTCGACCTTGCCGACCGAACCGTGGCGGTTTTTCGCGAATATAATCTCCGCCCTGTTATGCTTTTCTACGCTGGTTTTATAATAATCGTCCCTGTACAAAAACATGACAACGTCCGCGTCCTGCTCTATCGCGCCGGAATCGCGCAAATCCGACAGCATAGGGCGTTTATCGTCCCTCGACTCCGGACCTCTTGAAAGCTGCGTACACGTTATCACCGGAACCTCAAGCTCTTTTGCCATAATCTTCAAGTTTCGGGAAATCTCCGAAACTTCCTGAACCCTGTTTCCGGTGTCGCGTTCCGCGTGCATCAACTGCAAATGGTCTATTATAATCAAGTCGAGTTTTTTTAATCTGCGCAGCTTGGCTTTCATTCCCGTGACAGTCATGCTCGGGGTATCGTCAATATATATGTCGCATTCCGATATTCTCGCGCCGGCTTCGGCTATTTTGGTCCAATCGTCGTCGCTTATAACACCAGCCCGCATTTTGAAATTATCGACAAACGCTTCAGTCGATAAAAGCCTCGAGACTATCTGCTCTTTAGACATTTCGAGTTGGAATACGACGACGGTTTTATTTTTTGAAGCGACATTCATGGCAATATTCATCGCAAAAGCCGTTTTACCCATACTGGGACGCGCTCCGATTAAAATCAAATCCCCGGCATTCATACCCACAAGAACGTTATCTATCCCTGAAAATCCCGACGCCAAACCTTTCGCATTGTCTTTGTCTGTTATGACTTTCTGAATCTGGTCGAAAACGGAAACCAATATATGTTTTACGTGAACAAAATCCTGAGTTACCCTGCCCTGCGCAAGCGCAAATATCAGCTGTCCCGCTCTGTCTATTATAATCTCTGTAGACGACGGATCTTCATACGCCATTTTCATTATATCGTTCGAGGCGTCTATCAATTTTCGCCGCAATGATTTTTCTTTGACAATCTCGGCATATTCTTTTACATTCTTTACGACTGGCACATTATCCGAAAGGCGCATTAGATATTCTTTTGTATTGTTGCGGGTCATATCGTCAGTCCGCGAATTTTTGGAAACAATATCTTCAAGCAGGGTGATTAAATCAAGCGAACGGTTGCGGAGATATAAATCTGTTATCGCGTCATAAATCTGCTTGTGGTTGGAAAGATAAAAATCATCCACAGACAGAGTTTCGGCAACCTCCTCATATATTTCCGGTGAAATCAATATAGCGCCGAGAACAGACATTTCGGCTTCCAATGAATACGGTATTTTTCTGAAATCATATTCCGGAGTATTAAAATTATTATCGTTATTAGAATTATTAAAGTTACTCAATTTTAAGACTTCCCCTTAACTTTTTATTTATTGTCCGTCACCACAATAGTAATCTTAGCCGTTATTTCAGGGTAAATTTTTATATCAACCATATACGTTCCGAAAGATTTTATATGTTCTTCTAAAATTATCTTTCTTTTGTCAATATCTATATTTTCTTTGCTTTTCAATGCTTCGGCTATATTTGTCGAGGTTATAGAGCCGTATAATTTCCCGTCGGGACCTGCCTGAGCCGGGATTTTTAAAGTTACGGCAGACAGCCTGTCGCCTAAAATTTTAGCGTTCTGTTTTTCGACTACAATTTTATGCAGTTCGGATTCTTTTTTTGTTTTGATTTCGTTTATAGCCTTAGCGTCGGCAATTACCGCCAGATTTCTCGGCAGCAAAAAATTTCTCGCATAACCGTCCGAAACGTCTATTATATCCCCCTTTTTACCTTGACCTCTTACATCTTCTTTCAATAATACTTTCATTTTCATTCCGCATGTCCCCCTTTATTTCTATCAAGCTGATATATTAACACTATAACAATATTAAATATTATATCAAAGACAACTGAAAGTGTCAAGACTGATATAACAATTAGTCGCGGCACCGCGTAAAAATATTTTTATATCGACATTATTTTTGAAACCTCATAAAGTTCCCTGAAATTTTCTTTTTTATGTTTTATACGTTCAGTAATGCTGTTTTGATCATCCGCGCTTAATAATGCAAACTGCTCGTCTGTCATTTTGTTCTTATACCTTTTATCAAGATTAAGCGCGTATTCAATATCCGTTTCTACAATTTTATCTTCATGCATACATACGACAAGATTCTTCCTTCCTTCCATAATAAGCTCCACAGCCCTGTTTCCCATAACCGTAGCGACAAACCTGTCTCGCAAAGTCGGCGAACCGCCTCTCTGAACATGCGCAAGCCTTGCGAATCTTGTATCAATTCCCGTCGCCGCATTTATCTTTTTAGTAAGATCTTCGGCATAGTGCTCGCCCATTCCCTCTGATACGATAACTATAAAAGTTCTCTTTTTATTTTTTTTGCCCTCAATTATTCTGCTTAGACACTCGTCCTCGTCGAACGGCAGCTCTTTTAACGCGATACCTACAGCTCCTGCCGCTATTCCGCACTGAAGCGCTATATGCCCCGCATCTCTGCCCATGACTTCGACTACGTTGCAGCGCGCGTGAGATTCGCACGTGTCGCGCAGTCTGTCGACCATTTCAATAACTGTGTTCATAGCTGTGTCAAATCCGATAGAATAATCTGTCGCCGTTATATCGTTGTCTATTGTTCCGGGAATACCTATTGTGAGAATACCGTGACGGCTTATATCCGTCGCTCCCCTGAAAGTTCCGTCGCCGCCTATAGCGACTATGCCGTCTATTTCAAATTCCCTGCATGTATCCACAGCTTTTTGCATTCCCTCCTCCGTCTGAAATTCTATACACCTGTCAGAATACAAAACAGTTCCGCCGCGGTTTATTATATTTGATACGGAACGCGCGTTATACTCCACTAATTCCCCGTCAATCAGTCCTCTGTAGCCTTTTAAGATTCCCATCACCCGTACCCCTCGCGAAATCGCGGAACGCGTTATGGCCCTAACTGCGGCATTCATTCCGGGCGCGTCTCCTCCGGATGTCAAAACTCCTATTCTTCTTATTTTATTGCTGTTAATATTATTATCCGACATATTTATAAAAACCAACTTCCCATAAAAAATTTTTAATATAATAACATACAATTATTACATCAGATTAATACAATTTTATATAATATATTAATTTATACATAGAGGCGGGTTATATACTGAGTTTAGCTCAGTTCGCCCGCCCGCATATTATTTTTCAATTTGTTGTTCGTATATTAAAAATCGTCGCTGCCGTCAAGAGGTATAATTTTTTCCGCGTCGCTCTTGTTGGCTGTTACATTCACTGATTTTCTTGCCGCGAAATTTGAATTGGAAGTCGAACCTGAAACACTCCTCGCCAAAGGCGCGGAAACCTTGTTTGCGTTAAAAGAACGCGGCAAAACGGAAGATGTCTGACCGGACCTATTGGACCGCGAATTTCTTGTGTCCCGTGAAGTTCTCTCTTTCTCTACAAAATCTTTTACAGATTCAGGGTTTCTTATAATCTCCTGCGCGATAGCGACAACATCCCCAAGATTTCCGATTTCGTCTTTCATGTTGTTGGACGAAGCCGCATTTTCCTCGGCGACCGCCGCATTCTCCTGCGTCACCTTCTCCATCTGACTCACCGCTATGTTTATCTGCTTGATTCCGCTCGACTGCTCTTCGCTCGCCGCGTTTATCTCCGATATCAGCTTGTTCAGCTGACCCGCTTTCTCCGTTATCTCGCTCAGCGATTCCGACACATCGTGACTTATCTCCCTGCCTGAGTTCGTCAATGATATGTTCTTTTCTATTATCTCCGTCGTGTCCGAAACCGCGCTCGTGGCTCTCTGCGCCAGATTGCGCACCTCCTCGGCCACCACGGAGAAGCTCCTGCCTGCGTCTCCCCCAGCTCTCGCCGCCTCAACCGTCGCGTTGATCGCAAGCAGATTCGTCTGGAACGCTATGTCGTCTATCGTCTTCACTATCTTGCCCACCTTGTCGCTCGATTCCTTCAGCTCGTCCATCGCTTTCATCATGTCTGTCATCTCTTTCATGCCCTTGTTCGCCATTTCCGTGGCGTCAGATGCTATCTGTGCCGCGAGTCTCGTATTTTCGGCGTTCTGCGCGACCATCGATGCCGTCTCGTTCATCGTCGCCGATGTTTCCTCTATTGCGGCGGCTTGTTTCGACGATCCTGTTGCTAAATTCTCCGACGATTCGCTCAACTGCGTTGTATTGTTTTCTATTATAGACGAGGATATTTTTAATTTTGCCACAATGGATTTGAGATCTTTTTCTACTCCTACAGCCAATATCACTGCCAATATTACAGCGGCGGCGATTCCCACTACTACCAAAACTATCATAACTATCAGCAATACCTTATAAAGAGCTGAAGCATTCTTATTACTTTGATCTGCAAGTGTTACGTTGTATGTCGCGCCGTCGGTTATATAGCCTGATGCCTTATCTTTAAAAGTTGCGCATTGCTCCATTGCCGCTATAATTACGTCATTTCCACTGTTTAAAGAGGGCAATAAAGTGCTGTTAAGGAAATTCTCATAATCCTTTACCGAACTCTCTATGTTGTCAATGTTTTGTCCATCCTGAGCGTCATTTACCATTGAATTTTTATATTTAGTTATATCATCATATAATGACGTAAAACCTGTGCTGATAAGTTGTTTTTGTCCATCGATTTTATCCGTTTGTCCGCTTGCAGCATATGCGACTGATGTTCTGGCGGCAGTGACTATGTCTAAAAAATCAGATTCAATGGTGGACATAGTTTGTATGCCTACAAGATTTGTGTTAAAAACTTGCGCCTCATTGTTTCTTAATATAACTATTCCCGTTATTCCAACCGCTCCTATAATAAGTGAAATAATCATCATTACTGTAAATGAAAATATTAACCTGTTAAAAATTTTTTTTGACTTCATATTTTTTATTCTCCTTTATTTTAATAAACTTATTTTAGAAATTACTTATTGATTTTGATTATCAGACATCTACACCCACTGCAGAAGCCGATTCAATCGACAGTATTTTCTGTATATCCAATAGAATTATCACCCTGTCTCGTACCTTTCCTATTCCTGACATAAATTCCTGGTCTATTTCCGTGTTTCCGTATTTTGGCACTGGTTCTATATATCCCTCCGATATGTCTAAAACTTCCGAAACTTCATCTACCATTAATCCGTTTGTCTGGTTCCCGGATTCTGTGCGGATATCGACAATTATAATACATGTCTTCGAAGTCATATCGGATTCCCCTATAAAAAATTTTTCTTTCAGATCGATTACCGGGATAATTTTCCCTCTTAAATTCATTATGCCCTTTACAAAACCCGGCGTGCCCGGAACAGGCGTAATATCCATCTGTTGCTCAATCGCTTTTATTTTCAGTATCGGTATTCCATATGTCTCTTTTCCGAGTGTAAATATTAAATATTTATTTTCTTCTGCCGCCATAAGATTTTCTCCTTTTTTATACTAATTTTAATTTTTTATATATGCTTTACTATTTTATTTAGAAACAGCCTCGATTATTGCGTCCGGAATATTTTTAAGCGAGACGATTTTCATAACTCCCCCGAGTTCTATAGCCTCTTTCGGCATTCCGAAAACAACGCAGCTTTCTTCGTCCTGCGCGATAGTGTACGCTCCCCCCTTTCTCATCTCCAAAAGCCCCGCTGCGCCGTCTTTCCCCATTCCTGTCATTATCACCCCTACCGCGTTTTTTCCGGCATATTTCGCAACAGAAAAAAATAAATTTTCAACGGACGGACGCTGGTGAAATACAAGCGGACCATCGTAAAGTCTTGCATAATAAACCGCTCCGCTTCTTTCCACTTGCATATGCCTGTTCCCCGGCGCGATAAGAGCTTTCCCCGGCGCGAGAATTTCCATATCGTCCGCCTCTTTTACTTTTACTTGGCATATACTGTCCAATCTCTGCGCAAACGCTTTTGTAAAATACTGCGGCATGTGCTGAACAATCACAATTGGCGGGATATTTGCCGGGAGTCTTTCAAGGACTTCTTTCAACGCCTCCGTTCCGCCGGTGGACGCCCCTATCGCTATCACCTTATTTGTCGTTTTTATCATTGACGAAGAAACCGGATTCTGTCTTGACTTTAAAGCTGAACTTTCCGCAAGCATCTTCAATTTGGATTCCGGAACGCACGCCGCCGCTTTTATTTTATCTATGAGTTGCTCCGACATATCCCCGACCGAATACATAGAACCCGGTTTGCACATCACGTCAATCGCTCCGTATTCTATTGCCTTAATCGCAACCTCAGATCCCGCTTCAGCAAGGGAACTCACGATAATAACCCTTACCGGATAATATTTCATAAGCTTCTGCAGAAAAGTAACTCCGTCCATTCTCGGCATTTCTACGTCTAACAACAGCACGTCAGGTTTTTCCTTAACTATCATGTCTCTTGCGGCATACGGATCCGGAACTGCGCCTATTATTTCTATATCTTTATCTTTTGAGAGTTCAGTTGTAAGTATCTTTCTGACCATAGCCGAATCGTCGCATATCAAAACCCTTATTTTTCCCATTTGACCGCTCCTTCTGTATTAACCGTTAATTGTTATTTATTAATTGTCTTATATCGGCTGCGATATTTTGAAAATAGCGTCAATATCAAGGATTAGCGAAACAATTCCGTCGCCGAGTATAGATGCGCTGTTTGCATACGGGACTGACGCGTAATCAGTTGACAGCGGCTTTGAGACAACATCTTGTCTGCTGATTATCTTATCCACATGAAGCACCAGCATTTTCTGGTCTATTTCAAGAAGAACCATATCGTATTCTCTGCTTTCGTCAATTTCTTTTCTGTTTATTATATCGTCTTTAATTCCAAAAACTTTCTCTTTGGACACCATGGATATAATACTTCCGTCATCGAGTTTTATCGCCCGGTTTTCTCCCTGGAGACTTACCCAGTCTTTATCTTTTGCAACAAAAAATTTTTTTACGCACATCGTAGGAATTATATATTTTATCCCGCTTATTTCCACTATCGTTCCGTTCACCACGGCTAAATTTATCGGCAGTTTTATCCTGAATGAAGACCCCATTCCCATTTCGCTGTCAATTTCTATTTTTCCGCCGAGTTTGTTTACGACTTCTTCGACGACGTTCATTCCCACTCCGCGCCCGGATATGTTATTTACATTTTCCTGAGTGGAAAATCCGGGTAAAAATATAAATTTATATATCTCCTGTTCCGTGTATTCTTTATTCTCGTTTATCAATCCTAATTTTTTCGCCTTTTCATATACTTTTTTTGTATTTATTCCCCGCCCGTCGTCCCTTACGTCAATATAAACATTGCCCCTTTTCGAGTACCCTGAAATAGTCACTATTCCCTCCGGTCTTTTGCCCACCGTTATTCTATCCTCTTCGCTTTCCTCTATTCCGTGGGAAACCGAGTTTCTTACCATGTGCATAAGCGGATCAAACAGTTTCTCAACCGCGCTCCTGTCGATCTCAGTGTCTTCGCCCTCTAATTTAACGACAATTTTCTTATTTAAATCGGTTGCGGTGTCTCTTGCTATTCTCGTAAGCCTGTTGAATGTCTGCTTGACGTCTATCATTCTCAACGACATTGATAAAGCCTGTATTTCTTTAATTAGTTTCTCCGTTCTTGAGAGTATGTTCGCTGTCTTTGAATCCTCGACTTCGGTAAGTATCGCGCTCTGTTCAAGCTGTGAATTGTAAATCAGGAGTTCGCTCAGCATGTCTATAAGACTGTCTACTTTTGAAACAGGCACTCTCACAAAACCGCTTTCGCCCTGTGCGGAAGCATTTTTTGACGCCGACGGAGCGGTCTGCGAAGCGGCGGACGAAGAAGATGACGACACGCCTTTATCTTTATCGTTTAAAGCGGTAACCACATCGAGCGCCGAAACGAATTTTTCCTTTACCGCAATCTGGCCGAATTTAAGATTCTCATCGCTCGACTTTTGCTTTTGAGCTATATTATCCGCGTCCATGCTTGTTATTAATCCTTCTGAAGTCAGTATTTCCCCGACTCTCTTATCCGGAGCCGTAACGACGTCAATTAAATCCTCAAGTCTTCTGTACATCAGCGAAATTAAATTCTTGTCTTTTAAATTGTCCGGCGACAATATACATTCTTCAAGGGTATGGCACAAAAATATAATATTTTCTCTTTCCGCAATAGAAACTTTCTTTTTATTTTTAATGGCTTCCTCGAAAGCCGCGGACATCCGTTTTGCTATTATATTTACCGGATTGCTTTCGGCGGCTATATTCGAGGAAATTATAAAATTCATTTTATCTATTATTGTTCTGACATGTTCCTCATTCAGATACTGCAAGTCAATTCCCAAAAGCTGTACGCCGATTTCCTGCATTTGGTCAACGACTTTTTTCTGCTGATTTACAAATTCGACTTTACGGGTTACATCGTCGTGCGACAATTTAATCGCGTCAACGCTTTCTATATCGGCTGTGTCTTTTAAGTCCTCGACTAAATCGCTTATTTCTTTTTCGCAGAGAATAACGGTTTCTATTATATCGCTTTCGAAAGGAGTTTCGCCCGACGCGCTGAAATTATTGTCGTTTATTTTCGGGGGATTTGAGTACATAAGTATTCCGGACTGATCTATTCTGTCAAATATCATCCATGCGCGGACAGCTTTCATAGCGCTGTTTTTCATAAATTTTATTTCCAGTTTATACGCGTTATATCCTCCGTCCTTAATATTCTCGCCAAGAATTTCCCACAAATTGGCGGGCATATTTATACCCATGTCAACATCGTAAATCTCTGGCTGAGGCGGAGACTGAAAAGATTGAAACACAGGCGTACTCGCAGAATTATTATACTCCGGGTTTTGCGTATCTGACCGGTCAAATCTGGAAGACATAAATTTATTGAGCGGAAATTTATGCAGCGGCTGCAAAGATTCCGCGCCTGCTCCGCTTTGATTTGATATATCCGGTTTAACACTTTTGACGCTTTCGGTCTGAGATTCCGTCACGGCAACCTGCGGGGCAGAAATAATCTGCCGCACAACAGACGCCGCCAGCGTCCCGGTCCCGTTATTTTTTATCGCTACCAAACGTCCCAGAAGTTTCTCTGTATTCATTCCGTCGTCGCTTTCACTAGTTTGCACTTCTTCAAGACAGTCCTCCAAAAAATCGTGGCACGCAAAAAGCGCTTCTGTCAATTCGTCCGTTATTTCTCTTGTCCCGTTTCTGACTTCAGAAAGCAAATCTTCCATTGTATGCATCACTTTCTGAATTTTCATAAAATTCATTGCGGCAGAATTGCCTTTTATTGTATGAGCTACCCTGAATATGTTGTTTACGGTGTCCGCATCCCTTTCTCCGTTTTGGACTTTCATCAACGCCTCGTTGAAAGTAACTATGCTGTCTCTCAAATCTTCAATATAGCTGATTAATATTTCATTCATTTTTTTATACAACCCCTGTCCTTATTTTTTTACCGCTTTTCTTTTTTCTTTTATTTTATTATTTTTTATATACGGCTGTCTGCACATATTTAAATTTATGTTTTTTATTCAGCATACTTTCAGAATGTCCGATAAAAAACAATCCGTTGGCAACTAATTGATTATATAATTTATTTACAAGTTTCTCCTGAACCTCGTTGTTTTGATATATCATTAAATTCCGGCAGAAAATAATATCGAATCCTTTTGCAAAGTTAAAATCGTCCATAAGATTGAAAAGCCTGTATGTTATAACTTTTTTTATATCCGAGTTTACTTCGTAAAAACCGTTTTTATTTTTATCAAAGTATTTTAAAAGATACTGATTGCTTATTCCTCTGCATTCATTTTCGGTATATACTCCCTTTACGGCTTTATATAAAATTTTTTCGCTTATGTCGGTCGCCAGGATTTTTATATTTATCCAATGGGGCAGACATTCTTTCAAAACGACAGCCAGCGTGACAGGTTCTTCGCCGCTTGAGCACGGGGCGCTCCACAATCTTATTTCTCCGTCTTTTTTTATTCTGGGTATTTCGTCTATAATTTTATTTATACTGCTTCTTATATAATCGAAATGGGCGACTTCCCTGAAAAACTCTGTGGTATTTGTAGTTATCTCGTTAAAAAACTCCTGCATCATTTCCGAATCCGATGTTCGGGTTACATAATTTATATATTCATCCGGCGTCTTCATCCCGTGCCGGCGCATAAGTTTTACAATTTTTGTCGTCACAGTTTCTTTTTTCTTTTCGTCAACATCAATACCGAGTTTGTCATATATATATCCCTGAATTTTTTTATAGTCGTTCACGCTTAATCCATCCATGAAAAATTTTCCTCCCTGATTTTTTATTTTTATATAAAATTATTTTTTTATTATTATACGCTTTTAAAATAATTTTATATAAAATTCATATAAATAAATATATTAACAAATAAAAAGCATTCGAGATTTTATCAATCATTTTCCGTCAAAGCCAAAATCCCTTATGCTTATTATTTTTTCTCGTTCATTAAAGTTCCTGGTAAATATGAGATTTTGTCCCCGACAAATTTATTCATTAAATTCCGGTTTCCCCTTATAGATTCAAATTTATTTTTAGTCTGATCCATTATATATTTTATTATTTCCGTGTTATTCTCATCAATTACTTTTATTTTATTTAACACGCTCTTATTATCTTCAAGAATATTATACAGTCTGCGCATATAGTCAGTCTCGGATAAGGCTGATAAATCGCACAGCTCAGACATTATTGCCTTCTCTGCGGAATTAAATAAACCTGATACAGTTATGCCGGCTTCAGACGTTCTTTTTGCTTCTTTTATTATTTCCTGCTCTTCAGCCGGCAGCTTTGAACTGTAGTGACTTATCGCCAAATCCGTATTTTTCATTCTTTCAATACAATTTTCTCTCATATCGGTCAAAACCGTTATTTTGTCAGCTAATTCGTCGGTTTCGTTTTCGGTTTCGTTCTTTATTTCGAGTGAAATATCGAGACACTCCTTTAAAATCCCGTTTTTTTCTTTGTATAAATCAAAAATATTACTTAAATCCTGATGTAAACTCATATTTTTTATTTCGCCCTCATGTGTATATTTTTTTCAGCCTGTTTCCATGTATCCCTGAATTCCAATGTAAAAGAAAGAACTTCTTTGAGAATAGTTATATTTTTTTTAATATTCGCTTCCATAAGTCTTCTCGCCAAATAATCGTAAAGTTTTGAAAGAGATTTTGATATTTCGAATTTATCGTTTAAAAATCCGTTGAGAGCCAAATAAATATTCTGCGCTTTTACTATAGAATCGTGAGAAATCTGTACGTTTTGTTCGTTTATAGCCCTTATTGCCAAATTTATATCTTTAGCCGCTTCGTCAAAAAGCATTACAGTCACCATACCGGGAGTAGCAGTGTTTAACACTTGCTCCTGATATTGCTGCATAGGGTTTACACTTGCCATAAAATTTATATCCTCGCATTATAATTATTTTTTATTATTCATAACATATAGATTTATTAACTGCCTGAACTGCCTCCCAAACTGCTGAGCAAAGAAGACGACTGCTGATTCAATTTTGCCAGAGCGGTTTCAAGGGCGGAAAACTTTTGATAATATTTATCTTCGTCGTTGTTATATTTCAGCTGTATTTTCGCTATATTAGCGTCGATATTCGACGCCTGCGTGCTGAGGGAAGAATTATAGTCGGCTAAATAGTTTGTGCCGCCGCTTCCGGCTATTTTGATTAAAGAGCCGCACAGACTCGCTGTTGCGCTCACGTTTACAGCGCCGGTGAATATATCCGAAAATCTTTGCCCTATTCCCTGAGAGTTAAATCTTGCCGCCTGCTGGCCGGCAGTGCCTTTTGCTATCGAAGACGATTGGGTAAACAGCGCTGCAACTCCGTCCGGGTTATCTTGTATAGCCTGCGTCAGTTTAACCGTGTCTATCTGCAGTTTCCCTGTCGGGTCTTCAAAATATGACGCGCTCTTGATTCCTATTGACGCAAGAGATATTTTCTGTCCGTCCGGACCGACAACAGATGAAAGCATAGAATTTTTAAGATTGTCTATTATATTCATAATAGTCAAATCATTGTTTAAAAGTCCGGTTTTGCCGGCTGTTTCCCAATTAGTAATATCTGTGTCTTTCATCGCCGCTTTCTGCGCGTCGGTGAGCGGCATATAATACGATTTATCCGATGTTTTAGGTCTCTGCGTGTTTACAACTGAATTGAGATTATCTATTAGACTGTTATACGCATTTACAAAATTCGTTATAGTATCTACGATTTTCTGCGAATCGACTTGGGACGTCACTGCGGCGGGCGCAAAATCAGAACCTGTCGCCTGCAAAAGATTAAGCGTTACGCCGTCTACGTTCACCGTATTGCTGCTTCTGACTATTTCCACATTGTTTACGGTAAGAACAGCATTTTGCCCATCCGTGACATTACCTATATCGCTATTGCCGGTCGTCCCGAATATTGAGGACAGGAATCCTCCGTTTGAATCCTGCAATGCTATATTATTTCCCGCACCGGTATTATTTGCCGTCAGGGTAAATTTGCCAGTCAGAGAAGAATACGTCATTGTAACTCCCGCTGCGCTTTTATTTACCGCGTTCATGACGTCGCTTATTTTATCGGTTGCTTTAACAACAAAAG
>Ga0123357_10002283_pt1 | contig 21248 bp, 12 predicted proteins | sample TergutEmb28metaG_FD_89873 | JGI IMG/M metagenome (GOLD analysis project Ga0123357, IMG submission 89873) | Embiratermes neotenicus P4 segment gut microbial communities from Petit-Saut dam, French Guiana - Emb289 P4 | ecosystem: Host-associated > Arthropoda: Insects > Digestive system > Gut ... | reverse complement strand
GACAGGCTTTTGAGACAGCCTCGTTGAAGAGGAGGCGAACTATTTTCTACCAATATAGTGTCCCTAATGGGACAAAATTGAACGAACCTAATTTTACAATAGTACCGCATTTTTTACACCCCAGGCTGGGGGGTGGAAGATTAATGACGTAGCCACTCCTCCTGTATAGGAAGTGTACAAATATCGTGCCAGCCCATTTTGGTAGAGAAATGCCGGGTTTATGTGTTAATTTTCCCGATTTACTAAAAAAAATAACATTAATTATGGATTGTTAAAAATATTTTATACTTTTGCAGCCGAGATTGGATTGTTAGAGTTATCAATTATTCAAGCCACATTAATTATAAAACAAATAAAAAATGAAAAAGCTTCTTTTGTTTATGTTCGTGCTTTACACGAGCATCTCTGTTTCTGCACAGTACACGATAACCGGTAAGGTGGCATCCCAAGCGGATAATGCTGCTTTGCCAGGCGTCAGTGTGACTGTGAAAGGGACTGCTTTTGGAACGGCTACGGATAATGATGGGAACTTTTCCATCATTATTCCATCCGACAAAGCAGTTTTGGTCTTTCAATACATCGGATTCAAGGAACAGCAAATTTCGGTTTCCGGCAGTACAAAAAGCCTGAAAATAACGATGAGCGAAGATACCAAACTTCTGAATGAAGTGGTAGTCGTTGGTTATGGTACGATGAGAAAAAGCGACATTTCAGGCGCTTCCAGTTCTCTTGGTGAAGACAAGATTAAAGGATCGGTGATTACCAACATCGATCAGGCTCTTCAAGGACGTGTTGCCGGAGTGAATTCGGTTTTGACATCCGGCGCTCCCGGATCGGCAGTTTCCATTCGTGTGCGGGGAACTGCCACTATCAATGCAGATGCAGAACCGTTGTATGTGATTGACGGGGTCATTATGCAAAAACAATTTGTCAATGTCGGTAATGGGGATAATGGACAGGGTACCGCGTTTACTTACGCATCGACCATGGTCAATATCAATCCTGCGGACATTTTGACCATGGAAATTCTGAAAGATGCCTCGGCCACCGCTATTTATGGAGCTCAAGGCGCGAATGGCGTCGTGCTCATCACAACGAAGCGCGGAAAATCAGGCGAAGCTAAATTTTCTTACGATGGAATGATGGGGATTAATAATCAAGGCAAACGGTTGAACATGATGAATCTGAGGCAATATGCCGACTACGTCAGGACTATCAATGAAGAGTATGGCACCAAGCCGTCGGACCTTCCTACTCCGGAATATCAAGACCCGTCTTTATTGGGTGCGGGCGTCAATTGGCAAGATGCCATTTTTCAAAATGCCTTGATTCAAAATCATCAAATTTCGGCCAGAGGAGGGAGCGACAATGTTACCTATTATGTGTCTGGTGGCTATATGGGTCAGGAAGGAACGATTATCGGTACCGATTTTCGCCGCTTCAGTTTTCGAACGAATATGGATGCTCAAATGAAAAGCTGGTTGAAATTAGGAGTGAATGCCTCGTATGCTTCTACAAAAGAGAAATTCACGTTGGCAAACGGAGATGAAGGGGTGCTTACCTATTCATTAACAACTCCGCCCGATATTCAAATTTATGATATTGACGGCAATTATTCATCCATTGCCAAGGAAAATTACTATACCGTCAATCCGATAGCTTTAGCAATGATTTCCACCCACCAATTGAACCGGTCGAAGTTGAACGGTAGCATTTACCTTGACATTACGCCCATCAAAAGCTTGGTATGGCATTCCGAATTAGGCTATGACATAAGCCAATCCACGCAGAATAATTTTTTACCGACTTACGATTTCGGAAATATTTCCAATACGATTAACACGATCGATGAAACAAAGAATACCAGCACCTATTATTCGGTAGTTAATCACCTGACCTATTCGGGGAAGAACAAAAAGCACAACTATACGTTGATGCTTGGCGAAGAACTGTCGGAAAGCCGCTACGATGGTCTTTTCGGTCAGGGAGCGGGACTTCCTTCCAATGATATCCATGCTATTGGTTTGGCTGATCCGACTTCATGGAGGTCTTCTTCAAGCTTTGGAAGCAGCGCGATGGTTTCTTTCTTTACTCGTGAAACGTATAATTTCGATGACCGTTATACCGGTACTTTTACTTACCGTCGCGACGGTTCTTCTAACTTTGGGCCTCAAAATCGTTGGGCCAATTTCTTTTCTTTCGGTGCGGGATGGCGATTTACAAACGAAGCGTTCCTGAAAGATATACAGTCGGTTTTAAGTAACGGAAAATTGCGTCTTGGTTGGGGGCAAACCGGTAATCAGGGGATTGGCGGTTACAAATGGGGAGCCAGTATTTCCAATATGCCTACCGGTTTGGGCGCCGGATACCGGCAATCCAACATCGCGAATCCTTACATCCATTGGGAAACTCAGAAGCAATGGGACTTGGGTCTCGAATTGGGATTCTTCCAGGATCGGATTAATTTGACGATTGACGCCTACGACAAGACCTCCGGAGATATGCTGATGCAGTTAGACTTGCCGTCCTATATGGGAACAAAGGGAAATGGCAGCTCCGCCTTAGCCTCCCCCTGGGGAAATTATGGTTCGATCAACAACAAGGGGCTTGAATTTTCATTGAATACCGTCAACCTCAAAGGCGCTTTTGAATGGGAAACGGATTTTCAAATTTCATTCAATAGAAATAAATTGGTTTCTCTGGCGCCCGGTACGCCGCCACTCATGGGCTATCCGCAATGGGGTGGTATGGGTTCTGCCATTACGCTTACTCAAGTGGGGCAGCCTTTGTATAATTTTTATGGCTTCGTTACCGACGGTTATTACAAAGACAAAGCCGATATCGAAAATTCACCCAAAACTACCGGCTATAAAGGTTCCGATGGCTACAACTTATACAATTCGGTTTGGGTCGGCGATATTAAATATAAGGATATCAGCGGGCCGGATGGCAAACCGGATGGCAAAATTGATGATTACGATCGCACAATATTGGGTTCGCCGTTCCCCAAATTTGATTATGGAATGACGAATACCTTCCGGTTCAAAAACTTTGAATTAAGCATATTCTTTCAAGGCACTTACGGAAATAAGTTATTCAACTACGAGGCTATTAATCTGACAGGTATGGACGGAGCTTACCGTAATCAGTTACAGATTGTCTCCAACAGGGCAACTTTTGTAGCGATTAATCCGAACAAGACCTACGATGGCACCAACGGTGTTTGGAATTGGTATCAAGACATCGACAATGTTCGCTTGGCCAACAATCCAACGCAACCTCGAGCTTTGCAATATGGTGATCCAAATCAAAATAAGCGATTTAGCGACCGCTACATTGAAGATGGCTCTTATTTGCGCATCAAGAATATTTCGTTGGGATATACAGTCCCTGCAAAGTTGACGCGTAGATACCATTTGGACAACTTACGGATATATACCAATATCCAAAACTTGCTCACATTCACCCGCTACACAGGTTATGATCCGGAAGTAGGCGTAAATACAATGACTTCCAATGTCTATGGAATGGACAATGGCCGTTATCCGTCTCCTCAAAGTTATACCGTCGGATTAAATATTTCATTTTAACAAACAAATTACACAACAATGAAACAACTGAAGAATCATATAAAGAAACTGGGTTTGCCGGTACTCTTGTTATTCGCGCTCTCTTCCTGTGAGAATTTTTTGAACCGTCCGGTCGAAGACAGCTTTAACGTGGATAATTTTTATCAAACCGCCGACCAATGCTACGCTGCGGTCAATACCATTTACAATTCACCCTGGTATGATATGCAACGCTTTTTTATACAAGCCGGTGAAGTTATGTCGGGAAATATTTATCAAAGCGGGTCTTACAATAATTTTACAGTTACCAGTTCCGATGAAAACCTGAATCTGGCATCCGCATCGCTTTGGTCGATCAATGGATATTGCAATGGAGTTATTGAAAGTATGAACAAAGCCTCTTCAAGTATCAGTCAGGAGGTTAAAAATACGGTAAAAGGAGAAGCGCTGGTCTGGAAAGCGATGTCTTATTTCTTTTTGGTACGTATTTTCGGAGCCGTGCCCATCATTCATGACAACACGGAAATGATTGGCACGGGGAATTATAATTCGGTGTATAGAGCCACCATTCCCAATGTGTATGACTATATTATCCTGACTTTGAATCAAGCGATCGAGTGGTTGCCTGAACAGAATCTGCCGGGACGCATCGATCGCTACTGCGCTTACGGTCTGCTTGCCAAAGTGTATCTGACCAAATCGGGCTATGGGATGTCGGGAAGCCGGAATCAAGAAGATCTGGATAATGCGGCCAAATACGCCAAGCTTGTAATAGACCAAAGCGGCCGGCACTTAATGCCGAATTACGAAGACATTTTCAGACTGCACAATAATATGTGTGAAGAAAGTCTGATTGCCTGGCGATGGGTTTCCAGTCAGATTTGGACAGCCCAGAATGGAATGCAATCGGATTATGCAACCAATGGATTTGATGAATTTGCCGACAATTGGGGTGATTGGACCGGCCCGTCGGTTGATTTGCAGGATGCTTTTGGTGAAAATGCGCTGAGCTTGACTCGCAACAACCGCGACACCCGCCGGAAAGCTACCATGATGATGTATGGCGACCATTACGACTATTTCTGGCGTGATAAAGGCGGTTTTGACTGGACGGATCATGTGATGGGCGATTTGAAAGGAGCTAATTTGTGCGGAACCGGCGCCAATTGCGTCAAGCATTTGGTAGGTGATAATGCCGACCATGTGGCGGAAGGAGGAGGCCCGATGTATAGGATGTCCACCGGCTTAGCTACCCATTTGCTTCGATTGGCCGATGTCTATCTGATCTATGCGGAAGCCAAAATCGGTAATTCGGAATCCACTTCCGACCCAAGCGCCCTGGATGCATACAATAAAGTGCTGTTACGGGCTGTTCCCGGCGAAACACCAAGAACATCCATTACTTGGACTGATGTTTGGAAAGAACGTCGCTTGGAATTAGCCGGTGAAGGCGACCGGTGGTGCGATTATGTACGATGGAGCTATTATGATCCGGATGATGCTATCAATGAGCTGAAGAATCAAAAACGTTCCACGTATAACGGGTTAAAGGATTTCTATACCAGCGGAAGTTTAGATCCGAACACTACGTATTACGACAAAACGCCTACCATTCCGAATCCTGCAGTTATGTACGACAGCAAGTTAAAGTCTTTCGTCTTCCCATTCCCCAATACGGATGTCGTATCCAATCCGAACCTGTTAGCAGATCCGGTGGACGAGGATGTTTCACAATACAAATATTGATAATAGATAATAGATTATAAGATATATGAAAAAGATAACATTATATAAACATTTGATTCCGGCATTTCTATTGGGACTCATTGCCTGCGCGGGATTCTTTTCTTGCGATCAATATCCGAATGCCTATAAACATACTTCAGGCGTTCCTGAAGTATTGTACGTGCGAACGACCAATCCGGCTACCGCCGATTCTTTATTGGATGGAGCTTTTTTGGGTAGCACGATCTGCATAGTAGGAAATAACCTTCGCAGTATTCATGAATTGTATTTCAACGACCAGCCGGCGACATTAATTACGAGTTATATCACAGATCATACATTAATTGTGAATGTTCCCGGTAACATTCCCGTTGATGTAACCGATAAAATGTATTTGATATCATTCGGTGGTGATACGGTAAGTTATAACTTCAAAACACAAGTGCCCGTGCCTTCTGTCAACTCCATTTCTTGCGAATATGCTTTGGAAGGAAGTGAAGCCGTTCTCTATGGCGATTTTTTCATTGATGATCCGAACACGCCTTTGAAAATCGAATTTGCAGGAAACCTTCCTGTGAAAGACATTATCAGCATAGAAAAGACTCAAATTCACTTCATTGTGCCGGAAGGAGCCGCTAAAGGATATATCAATGTAACCAGCTTGTACGGAACAAGCCGTTCCAAGTTCCAATACAAAGACGACAGAGGTATGATTCTTGACTGGGATAATCTAAATGCAGACGGCGGATGGCGATCGGGTAATACATCGGATGTAGATGGTATATCCGGAAAATATGTAGTATTCAAAGGCGATTTGGATAATGGAGCCTGGAACGAAGACGGTTTTTCGTTCAACTTATGGGGCGTTTCGAATGGAAGACCGCAAGGCGACTTATTCAATGCGAATGATCTGAACAATTTGTTGTTCAAATTTGAGATCAATATATTATCGCCATGGTCGGCTTGCGGTATGCAAATTCAATTTACTCCGTGGGATACACAAGGCACTAACGCTTACTATTCCGATGGAAATTATCCGCGGGCATTATGGATTCCGTGGCAAGCTACCGGATCGTATCAAACCGATGGCTGGATAACGGTGACCATTCCGATGACGAATTTCAAATACGGTCCATCGGGAACCGTACTCGACGGTCCTTTAGGCCCTGGCAATTATGGCGGTCTTTCCATGTTCGCATGGAATGGTGGCGTAAATGGGACGAAATGTACTACTGAAATGCATTTGGATAATATACGTGTAGTTCCTATTGACAAATAAAAAATACGAATATGAAAAGATATAAATTATCGACACTGTTAAAATTGTGTCTTATTGTTCTAAGCTGTATCGCGATTATTACCGCATGCGAAAAACAAGATAAAGTAGATACCGATCAATTGGGCGGCGGTGAAGTGGTGTTGCGTTCATTTGGTCCCTGTCCGATTCAGCGCGGTGCGGAACTTCGCATCATTGGCGCTAATATGGACAAAGTGGTGAGTGTTTCTCTTCCGGGATGCGGAGCCATCACCGATATCAAACGCATCAGTCCTACGGAAATCCGCGTTATAATTCCTCAAAATGCGGAGCCGGGAGTCATTACGTTAAAAGCCGGAAACAAAGAAATCACTTCGATTACCTCCTTAGTCTTTGATGAGCCGATTATCATCAGCAGCATTACACCACTGACGGTAAAAGCCGGCGCTACCATCAAAATTGAGGGCGATTACCTCAACCTGATCGAAGAAATCATTTTTACCGACGATGTCCATGTGTTAAAAGCCGATTTCGTCAGTCAGAGCCGGGAAGCCATTGAACTGAAAGTTCCCGAGAAAGCTCAATCCGGTAAAATCATCGTTTCCAACGGAGCCGATATCATTCCCGATGCTGCGGGTAACGTGGGTATCCCTCTCTGGATTTATTCGGATGACGAATTGAATGTGGTTCTACCTGCAATCACCAAAATTTCACCGAACCCGATTAAAGTAGGCAACGTGTTGACTATGGAAGGAACCGATTTTGATCTGGTGGATAGCCTTGTTTTTGCGGGAAATGTCGGAACAAGGACTTTTGTAAGTAAAACGGAAACTAAAATTGAAGTGAAAGTACCTGCCAACGCCAATGCGGGAGCTGTAAAACTGATTGCTTTTTCAGGATTAGCGGTACCTTCCGATTCATTGGCGCTCGTGGCGCCGGTAATTACTTCTGTTTCTCCCGATCCGGTGAAAAACGGAGAAACGCTGACAATTAAAGGAACCGATTTGGATTTGGTTAGCACTGTTGTTTTTGGAGGAGATAAAGCAGGTACAATCGTCGACGGTGGAACAGCCACTCAAATACAAGTAACTGTACCGAAGGATGCCAAAGATGGAGTTACATTGAATACGTTGTCGGGCCAAGCAGTTCAACTCGCTACTCTGAAAATGGTTGTACCGACAGTAACCGCTTACGCTCCTACCTCTGTTCCTGCAGGATCGGATGTCGTATTGACAGGAACTGACCTTGATTTAGTGGTTTCGGTTACTTTTCCCAATGGTTTGGTTGTTCCCGTGACGCCAAGCAAGGCTACTGAATTGACGGTGACGGTTCCAACGACCGCTGTTTCAGGCGCGGTAGTATTGACATTGACGAATGGGAACACGGTCAATTGTCCTGCTATGGATATTGTATCGCCGGTATTCGCCTTCTTGCCCACTCCTCCGGCAGCCGACGCGGAAATTCATGCCGGAGAAATATTAGCCGTTGACGTAGCTAACGGCAGTAAGTTGACCGATGTGCAAGTAAATGGCGCATCCACTAAATTCATTCTCAATGATACTAAATTGTATATTCTCATACCTAACCGTGCAGCAGGTAAATGTGAATTGAAACTTATTTCTTCAAACGGTACGGTTTCTTATACCATTCCGGTAATAGGAGCGGGAACAATAGAAACGGTTATTTATGAGGGACCTTGGACGTTGAGTTGGGGTGACGGGCCTGCAATTCCCAAAAGCTTTTTCCAAGACGTTCCGGCAGGTTCAACGCTGAGGGTATATCTGCAGGTTACAGATCCGGTAAGCGCCGACTTGGCGTTTAATGATGCCAATTGGGCTAAAATACAAACGGGACATCCTGATTCCAAACCGGATGGAACCATCGCTGTTGCTGCCGGTACAACCACCTTGGATATTACGCTCACCGCAGACGTTCTCCATTGGATGCTTACTACATCCGCTTCGTGGGATTCGGAAACGGCTATTCGACCGGTAGGTGCAGGAGCAATCATTGCCAAAATATCGGTCATTACAAAAGGCGCGCCACAAGAAACCGTGCTTTGGTCGGGTAGTATCGATATAGGATGGGATTCAAGTGGCTTAGTGCCGGTGGATGTAAGCTTGTTAGCTCCGGGACAGACTTTGGGTGTTGATTTTGTTGCGGGTGCGAGCGCTGCAATGCGAGTAGCTACAGGAAGTTGGTGGATAGATTTTGAGAACTGGCCGGTAATTAACGGCGGCAATGATCAACCGGATATTGCACCGTCTCAAACCAATGTTGAATTTTCGATCACTCAAACAGATATAGATAACATAAAGATGCAGGACAGTAGTAATCCTTCCATACTCGTCGCCGGACAGGGAATTACCATCAAAAGGATTTATGTTAAATAAGTAAAGCGTACTTTAAGACTTTTCTTAACACAATCAAGACCCTTTACCAAACGGTTGAGGGTCTTGTTTTTTTTGTATCATTAATAAAAGAACGTACCCGTTGTTTATTACGTTCTTCCTTTTGCTTTTTTATTAGTTCGCTGAACTCTTTTTCCTCGTTTACTGTCCAAATTTTGGATAGTATAATAAAGTCAATTTCTGCCGGTTCTTTTATTAATCCCATAATCGCTTAATTTGTATCTGTAAAATATTGTTTCATTAAACGTAGTGCGGCAAATGTTTCTATATACATTTTAGTCCCTTTGAAATGGGATGCATACAATGTTTCTTGATAATGCCGGATTAATGCACTTTTAGCATCAAAAGCAACATAACCATCGAATCCATAATTGAACGCAGTTTTACAAGCAAAAGCAACTAAATTTCCAGGCACCCCTAAATACATCTTGTTTTTTCCACGATTGAAGGGTGCTGATTCTATCAAATGCATATATACATGATCCGTTTTCATTTCCAAACTCAACAGTCCTTGAATAATAAATGAATTATTATTGATAATTAATTTATAAACTTGCCGATTTTCATTCAATAATTCAGTATGCCAATTAAAGAGCCAATCCTTTTTTTTGATTTGGCGTTTATCGTTCTTAGTTAATTGCACTACATTCGTATCAAAAACATCACCGGTAATTCTATTTTCAATGGAATTGGTCAATTTATCTATTTCAATATCAATATATCTTCTTTTATTCATTTTGTACGCTTACTATTATCACACTGCCTATGTTTTAACACTGCGAAGATACGATTTTTTTTTGATAGAAATACAAAATATATCAAAAATCGGAAAGCCTCTTTGTTCTGTGTAACTCTGTGTAATCCGTTTCACAGAGGAGCACATAGAAGGCACTGAGTTATACAGAGGTAAAATGCAATTTTATGAATTGGCAGCGCCTTAACTTGGGATTATAGGGGTGGTCTACTGAAGGCATGCCACTATTTCCAACCGCCTCCCAATGCCCGGTAAAGAATAATTTTCTGTTGGATAATGGTATTATAGGTTGAATAAAGCGAAAGCTCACTGGATAAAACGCTGTTTTGGGCCGACAAGACATCTAAATAGGTGGCATATCCGTTCACTAATAATTCCTGCGAGTATTCGTAGGCTCTTTTCAGTGCATCGACTTGTTCTTTCTGATAAGCGGCTTGTTGGGCAACAAACCGGATGGATGCCAAGGCATTCGACACTTCATTGCCGGCATTCAACAGTGTTTGTTTGAAGGAAATGAAGGCAGCGTCTTCCTGCAGGCGGGCAACCTCTTTTTGAGTTTTCAGCGTCCTGCCGTTCAGGATGGGTTGCGTCAATCCGGCAACCGCATTCCAAAGCAACGACCCGGGCAGGTTGAACCAGTTCGCTAATCCGGTAGCATCGGGGCCAACGGAACCCGAAAGGATGAGTTGGGGATACATGGCGGCACGTGCAGCGTTGAATTGTTCGTGAGCCGAACGCAAAGCAAACTCCGCCGCCTCCACATCGGGACGGTTACTCAACAACTGCGCCGGCACGCCTACCTGTTGAATTTCGGAATGAAAGAGCGTTAAATCAAAATCGCTTGAGCGGCGAATGGATTCCGGTGTTTTACCCAGAAGCAAACAGATATAATTTTCCTCCACAGCAATGGAAGCGTCGATCTGAGGAAGATAGGCTTGAGCGGAGGCTAATTGCGACTTGGCTTGCAGAACGGCTACTTCGGTAACTTGAGCCGACTTTTTTAATTCTTCCACCGTCTGCAAATAATTTGAATAACTCTCGATGTTTTTTTCTGTAACGTTTCGTTGATGATCGAGCGTTATCAGTTGATAATATGCTGCGGCAATGTCGGATATTATTTGAGTTCGGGTGGCGCGAACCGTAGCTTCCTGCTGGAAATACTGGGCTTGTTGGGCTCTTTTTGCACTGCTCAATTTTCCCCAGATGTCGACTTCCCATCCTGCGGATGCCGACAACAGCAATTCGGTGTAGGCATTCGGAAGCCATATCGAGTTCCCATATTTCGACATATTGGAGACCGATCCGCTCAACCCGACACTCAAATTGGGAAGAAGCGCAGCCTTGCTTTGCTGCACGTATTGTGACATTTGTGCTAACCGATTAATCGCCAGCCGGACATTCACGTTCGAATCCAGTGCTTCCGTTATCAGTTGTTGCAGGAAAGGATCGGCATAAAAATCACAAACCGAAACGGTTGCCAGGTTATTTGTTGTGTCGGTATCTGCAAAAGTCCGGAATAATCCGTTGACAGGCAATTGCCCGGATCGTTGATAAGGTAGGGCGCAACTACTTAAAAATAATGTAACTGCGATTGCTGAAAAGAGTATATATCCTCTACGGTGCTTCATTCGATTACTTTTTTATAAGATGATTTCTTTTCTTCATTGCGGCATCGAGCGATCCAAAGATGATATACATGGTTGGGATCACAAATACGCCAAACAGAGTGCCTATAAACATACCTCCCGCAGCGGCTACTCCTATCGAGTGGTTTCCCGCACTGCCGGCCCCTCCTTCGATAATCAAAGGTAACATACCAAAGATGAACGCAAAGGAAGTCATCAGGATGGGTCTCAAACGGGCGGTTGCTCCACTGATAGCGGCCTCTACAATACTCATCCCCTGTTCGTGCCGTTGCCGCGCAAATTCTACAATCAATATTCCGTTTTTACCCAACAATCCGATGAGCATGATGAGCGATATCTGTACATAGATATTGTTGGTAATCCCCGCCGTCTTGACAAAGAAATAGACTCCGAACAGCCCGATGGTCAATGATAACATGACCGACCATGGCAAAATATAGCTTTCATATTGAGCACACAGGATGAGATAAACAAACAGGAAGCAAAGCAGGAAGATGTAAATGGACTGGCTTCCCGATTTTATTTCTTCGCGCGTGATACCCGAAAATTCTATTTCATAACCGGCTTGCAGCTTGGCGGCTTCGGCGCGGGTAGCCACAATGGCATCGCCCGTACTGTATCCGCTTTTCTGAGCTGCGGTGATGGTTGCTGCCGTGAACATATTGTAACGGGTCATGGCTTCGGGTTGCATCACTTTTTGGAAGTTGAGCAAGGTAGTCATGGGCACCATATTGCCGTCGTTGTTCCTTACCATGATTTTCGATAATGAGTTGAGGTCGGTGCGGTCCCAGGGCGGCGCCTGTACCATGACTCTGCAATATTTGGTGAACAGGTTGAAATCGGAAACTTGCATCCCTCCATAGTAGGCCTGCAGAGCGGTGAATACGTCGTTCACGTTGACCCCTTCCATTTTGCATTTATCGGCTTGCACATCGAATTGGTAACACGGGAAGTTGATATTAAAGGACGTGGTGACAAAGCTCATTTCCGGACGATCGGTCAGATTTTTCAAGAATCCGGTCAACACATCATAAAACTTGGTTATATCGCCACCCGTTTTATCCTGAAGTTGTATCTGAATACCTTCCGAAGCTCCAAATCCTCGAATGGGCGGTGGAGCAAAGAACACAATCTTGCCTTCTTTTATCTTCGATACTTTTTGATTTAAGCTGGCAATGACATTCACTACCGAAGCATCTCCCCGTTCTTCCCAGGGGATAAGAGAGGCTGTGATCATAGCATGCGAACTTCCGTTCGTGGAGGTCAGCATACTTTGTCCTGAAATAATCATACGTGAAGCAAAGACGGGCATATCTTCCATCACACTGTCGATTTGCTGCATCACGTTTTTGGTCTGTTCCAACGAAGTTCCGGGAGGCATGGCCACATCGCCGGAGATGATTCCCTGGTCTTCATTGGGAACAAAAGCGGTCGGCGTGACTTTAACCATCCAATAGGCAGCTACTCCAAAACAAAGAATAATGAAGGGCGGTATCCAGCGATGGCGGGTAAAATAAGTCAGTACTTTTTGATATTTACCTATCGTGGCGTCGAATGCTATATTGAAATTGTGATGAAACCGAGCAATGAAAGAGCGCTTCCCTTCTTCTTCCTCTTTGGGTTGAATGAATATCGTACAGAGTACCGGACTAAGCGTCAAAGCATTCGTGGCCGACAGGACGATGGCGATAGCCATGGTCAACCCGAACTGGCGGTAAAATACGCCTGCGGGGCCGGTCAGGAAACTGACGGGAATAAACACGGCCGCCATTACTAAGGTGATAGAAATAATTGCGCCGGTAATTTCGTCCATCGCCTTGCCGGTGGCGTCTTTTACCGACAGCGAACGCTCCGTCTCCAACTTGGCGTGGACTGCCTCCGTCACTACAATGGCATCGTCCACCACAATACCGATGGACAGCACCAGGGCAAACATTGATAAGATATTGAGTGAAAAACCAATGGCATTGAGAAAGAACAGGGTGCCCACAATGGCTACTATGGCCGAGATGCCGGGAATCAAGGTCGACCGCCAGTTCTGCAGGAACAGGAAAACCACGATGAATACTAAGATATAGGCTTCTACCAGGGTACGTTTTACTTTATTGATGGATGCTTCCAAAAACTTGTTGGCATCGTTGGGTATGGTATATTTTATTCCCGGGGGAAATGTTTTCGACAATTCTTCCAATTCGGATTTCAAGGCATTGACTACATCGCGGGCATTGGATCCAGTGGTTTGGTAGGCCGAGAAGCCGGCTCCGGGTTTTCCGTTGACCGTGGTGCTTGCCGAATAGTCGAAAGCACCCAGATCGATTGTCGCCACATCTTTCACCCTGAGAATCTTACCATCGTTCAGCGCTTTTATGACAATGTTTTCGTAGTCGGGCGCTTCGGTAAATTTGCCCTTATAGGTGAGCGTATATTGGAATTGCTGATTTCCATTCAAGCCGAACTGTCCGGGCGCTGCTTCCACATTTTGTTCCTGAATGGCATTGATGACATCGTTGGGCATTAAATTGTAGGATGCCATCTTCGCCGGATCTAACCAGATACGCATCGAATAATTTCGGGAACCGAAAGCGTTGACCTGCCCTACACCCGGCGTACGCGCCAATACCGGTACGATGTTTATTAAGGTATAGTTTTGAAGAAAGGTTTCATCAAATTGCGGATTATCGCTGTAGATGGCTCCGATTAAAAGCTGGTTGTCAAACATCTTCCGGGTGGTAACCCCATATTGGGTTACCGCTACGGGTAATTTGCTCAAAGCGGCAGCTACTAAATTTTGCACGTTCACCTGAGCCATGTTCGGATCGGTACCCAGATTAAAATATACCCGGATCGTGGCGCTTCCGGTATTGGTAGCCGTAGAAACCATATAGGTCATTCCTTCCACGCCGTTGACCTGTTCTTCGATAGGAGCAATGACGCTTTTCAGAATGGTTTGCGCATTGGCTCCGGGATAGGTGGCGGAAACAATCACCATGGGAGGAGCAATATTGGGAAATTGTTCGATGGGAATCGTGATATAGCCAATGACGCCCAACACACAAAGGATGATGGAAACAACGGTTGCAAGTACCGGCCGGTTTAATAATTTCTTTATCATTGTATTCTTTTTTTATCTCGTCACTTGTCGCTATCGTCACCCGTTACTATCTTATCCCCGTCCTTCACTTTTCCGACACCGTCGAGGACGATTTTGTCGCCTTCGTTGAGTCCGGAAGCAACAATAAAGTTATCGCTTGTATTATTGAATACTTTGATATTGGTAGCATGAACTACATTGGCCGAATCAACGGTAAAGATCATCTTTTTATCCTGAATGTCGTAGGTTGCTTTTTGAGGCACTATGATGGCATTTTTATAAATGGTCGGAATTCGAATCGTACCCGTACTGCCGGAGCGCAACAGGGCATCCGGATTCGGGAATATCCCTTTCATTTGCAACGAGCCTGTAGTGGGGTCTATCAAGCTGCTTCCCAATTCGATTCTGCCTTTGTGCTCATAGATTTGCCCGTTAGCCAAAGCCAATTCGGCGGGCGGTATTTTGGATACGATCTGTTTTAGCGACATGTGAGCGCTATCATCGGTAAATTGCAACAGCAGTTTTTCGTCGAACGAAAAATAGGCAAACACATCGCCGCTGGAAGCAACCGTAGTGATGGGCGTAGCGATGCCGGCGGTAAGCAAACTGCCTTCCCTCAATGATATTCGCCCGATCACCCCCGACACGGGACTTGTTATCAGGGTATAGCCGAGATTGATCTTTGCATTTTCGTAAGCAGCCTGTGCTGCTTTGGCATTGCTTTGCGCGGTCTGCAATTGAAAAGGGCTGATAATATCTTTCTCCACTAATGGTTTCAACTTGGTTACTTCCAATTGAGCATTATCAAAGGCTGCTTCCGTGGAGTTGACGATTTGGAGATAATCGGCATCGTTGATTTTCAGGATAGGGCTTCCTTTGATGACATTGTCCCCTTCTTTGACATAAATTTTCTGGATATAGCCGGTAGCGCGCGGATAAATTTCAATCGCATTTTCACTTTGTATTTGCACCGGGAACAATGTGAATATGGTTGCATCGGCTCGGCGGACAATTTCTGTTTTATATTTTGCAGGGCTCCTTTCCCCCTGTCCTTTTTTCCCGTTACAACTGTCAAGCAAAAGAGCGCTTATCACGATAATTCCCCCACAAAACGCGGTCAGCAATTTCATATTTTTCATTTTCGTTCAAATTAAGCTGCAAAGGTATAAATTTTACAAATAAAGAAGCAGTATAGACTGTTAAATTTTTTTAACAGCCCATTTCTCTGTGTAAAAAAGAAAAGAGGCTGCTCGAAAGCAACCTCTTAATAACCCAAAACAGGAAAATTCCGTGAATCATTTTGGGCGATTTGTATCAAGCATTTGCCAAATACAAATCTTACTTCGTATTAATTCCATAAAACTGTGCCTGATCAATTGCCCAAGCAATTGCATTGGCAAAAAAGTATGAGTTGTAAATAGGGACAGCGTAATAAGTTCCAATTGCTGAAGCCGGTCTTGGCGCGGGCCTGTAAGTCAAATCGTTCTTATCAAGGTCATGCGTTGTTGCAAATGGTTCAATGTTAGAATTGTCGTTCGCTTTAATATCGCCGGAATCATTGTTAGCTAAGAATCCACCTTCTCCAAACAATATATATCTTTGACCGGTAGTTCGCAATGCCACGGGATTACCAGCTCCGGTATAAGCATATACAATGATTCCGCTCGGAGGAATATTTTTAAATCCGTACAACCTATTTTCTGTATCTCCTCCCAGATTAAAACCGCCCAAAGAAGTGGATCCCTCCGGCTGGAAGGGCCCATTCAATATCGGATCGGGGAAATTAGCCATCGGCGCGTACATTGGAGTTCCATCGGCCGATCCAATGACTCCAGTGGCAGTGGGTAAGCCAAATATCGCATTTAACATATATGATGCCGATGTACTTTCACAAAAATCTAAAATAATGCCACCCAAACTCAAGTATTGAAGCGCTATTTTAGCAGCAGCATCTGTCCATGTATGCGGAAAACCTAAAATCACGATATCTATTTTGTTAGTTATTGCATATTGCAGATTAGCTTCAGAGAATGCACCAAGATAAGTATAATCAAAGGCATTGTAATTGTAAGTAGTACCGATAGTAGCATTAGTGTTTGTTGGTATTGCCGGTAGGGCTGCCCCTGTACTTCCTGAAGTAATCATAGGTACCGTACTGGTCAAATCGCTTCCAAAGTTGGCTGAACTCGACAATAACCTCCGAGAAGCGCCTGCCTGTCCCTCATAACCATATAGGGTGTTATCGCCCATACCCATTATTTTCTTTCTTGGATATGCTGCCCGCACAGTAACATCGCAAGTGGTCTCACCATTCATGGTTTCGGCTGTAATTGTCAATTGAATGGGGTTGTAGGTAGTCGGTTTCGAGCCGGGGTCGGCATACAGTATGATTGTTTGACGCCCTGTATTGTCGAATATTCCCGCACCATGAAAAGAAATCCCGCTTTTCTTGTCTGTAGTTGCGCTCCAACTGCTACCGCTTGTAAGGCTTGATACATTCACATCCAATTGAATGTAATTGTCCGGAGTGTCGGCAGGCCTCGGGTCGGGCGCTACGGTATAGACCCCGTAGACTACTGCCGAGCCGCAATACAGTGTATAATCGGCTAAGGGAGGAGTAACGGGAATGACTACGTTGGAACAGGGCAAAGCTATGGGATTTCCGTTGAAAAGAATTTGGATGGTGTCGCCTACGCTGGGATCCGTTGAACTGTAATCATCCTCCGTGGGCGATCCTTGTGCTGTCAGTGTAACGATCTGTGTTCCGGGGAACAGAAATTCGCCGCTTCCTGAGAAAGAATATCCGTTGGAAGCGCCACCCTTCATCGCATTGACAATAATGGAATATACCCCTATTTTCGATACATCGACCGGTATGGATATTACTTCCTGGGGCGTAGTTTGTTTTCCTCGAACATAATTTCCATACACCTTAATCTGAGAACAGAGGATTTGAGCTATGGCATTTCCCTTTGCGTTTTGAAGACTGGTCCACTTTTCCCCGTCCCAAAAATTCAAACCCAAAGCAAGCCCTTCATTATCATCTTCCGTAAGATTATAAACGATTAATCCTTTGTGCGCCATTTTCTGGTCGGCAGTTAAAGCAGCAGCCTCTAATGCTGTATACATCGGCTGTAGTTCATTTTTCTTAACCAATACTACTCTCGGAAGGCCGAGTCCTTTGGTTGCATTAAAATCCCCTTTTGAAACGTCATCATTGATTGTTTTCAATTGGAGTAAAGATCCGGGAACCGGAGGTTCCAGAGAACCCACCGACACTTGAGCGGTAAGAACTTGCATAGTTAACATGGCTAATGCGCCTGTAAGTAATAGTAACTTTTTCATTTGCTGATAATATGATATAAATTAAATTAGTATTTTTTCATTTCCGGTAATATAAATGCGTATGGTACATATAACGTTGCAAAAGTATAACAGAATTGACACAAATACAGATATTTCGACTGTCCGTTTGTTTGTCCGGCTGTCCGGAATGAGGAAAAACAGGCAGACAGTCGGATCGAAGAAAAGTTATATTTACTTAATAATCAATAGTTTTTTGTACGGATATCAGAAAAAACGCTATTTAGACACTAATTTGTTTCCTGTTTTCATTTTTTGGCATTCTAAAGGCGTCATTCTATATGTTTTTCGAAAATTTTCATAAAAAGTAGATCGATTGGAATAACCTGACATGGTATAGATATACTCCATCGTATATTTTTCAGCTAAGCCTTCCTCAAGCATTTTTTTTGCATATTGGAGGCGGTATTTGTTAAGCAAGCCATCGAAAGTGCCGTTAAAATATATATTTATTGTTTTGGATAGGTATTTCGTATCGGTATTCAATTCGGCTGCGAGCATAGCAAGGCAATAATTCTGTTGAAGATAAGGTTGCTTTTTCTCAAAATAATCAATAAGCTCGTTATACAGTTCTTTCATTTGCGCGTCTTCTACTACCTGGATTTTTTGGTCTTCCTCTTCAGCGAACGTAATTTTATCATTCAGATGCTTCAAAATTTGATGATAGAAATAAAAATATACGATGACAAAACACATGGCAGCAATGATAATCGTAATATTTAGTTTGGCTATCATATCAGGCTTTACCTCTATTTTCAGAATTTGAATTTTTGCAGAAGTAATAATAACCGCCACAATGTATAGAATCGAACATCCAACGGCATAAGGCATAATTTTGGAAGCATAGAAACGAAACATGATAATCAGGGGTAAAAGTATGTATAGCAGCAAAATTGAATAGACGTTGATTTGCCAGAGAATCAAAACGGCAGGAAACGCATAGGTAAACATAAAGGCGCAGTATTGCGGCGTAAAATTCCGGTCTTCTTTAAACTTGGTTTTTATGTCAAAAAATAACCACTCCATATGCAACAAAACAAATATGCCGACATATCCGATAACCCAGTCCCTGCGTAAAAACGAATACGCCATACTGCCCAAAATACATGCAATAACAACCATTAATGTGTAATAAATTATTATTGCCTGCTTCAATAATTTATTTATTCGAGGGTTCTTAAATTCTTCCATGTATTATCTTTGCTTCTAAACTCACAACTGACAATTATTTTTACGAATTATCCATAAAAGAGATGTCGTGCGGTTTATTTAGAAAAATTACGCAAAGATAGTAATTTTTTTATTCATCACCGGGACTTTGGTTTGTCATTTTTTATTCTTAATTTTGCTTGTTTTTATTCGTTTACTGTAAAGTCGAAGTGTCATGAAAAAATTTGTATTCCTCATTTTCTTCCTTCCGGTCGCATTAGCCGGTCAACGTTATGTAAGCGGGCACGTTACCGAAGCCGGAAACGGCAAACAGCCGGTGGCCGGAGCCTCGGTTTTTATTTCCAATACGACCATCGGCGCTTTCACGGACGCGGAAGGGTATTATCAACTCAAGATTCCGGAAGAAGGCAGTTATCAATTGATGATTTCATTCGTAGGTTATCAACCGGTTGTCAAGGATATTGGACCAGGGAGTACATCCGTGAAATTGGATGCTGCTTTGCAAATCAGTGAAAACGAATTAAAAGAAGTGACTGTGACAGAGAAAGTACAGTTTCGACCCAAAGACATTCGTCTTTTTTGGAAAACGATCGTGGGAGAAAATCCGTCTCAACGAACCATCCGGGTAGTAAACCCCGAAGCGGTTTATTATTACTACAATCCCAAGACACGGATATTGAAAGTAACCTGTCATGAACCGCTGCAAATAGTCAATCATGAAACGGGATATAAAACTTACTTTGTACTTCTCTATTTCACTTATGATTACAACAAAGAAAGCTCGGAATGGAGCAGTCAATCCAGCTTTACCGAACTCGAACCCGAAAGTCCCAAACAAAAAGAGAATTGGGATAAAAAAAGGCGGGAAGTGTATGACCTGTCTCTTGTAAAATTCATCCGGTCGCTGTATAATCATTCGCTGTATAACGACGGATTTGTGTTGACTACCTTCAGGCAAAATCCCGGTTCGAGTAATCCGTACCAAATCTCGTTGTTGAATCCTGACAGCATTCTATCGACAAAAGCAGCCGACAACGGTAAAGCCTTGAATTTACCCGGTGAACAAGTGATGCTTATTTGTTACGGCCGGCCTGTAACCGCCGGTGATCTGGAAAAGATACATAAGATGCAAGGGAAAGAATTGATAGAAACCAGTGGATTGTTTATGAACCTGTTGCGTGGAGATTCGATTCGTATTTTTCCGGACGGAACCTACGCAAATAAGCTGGTGATGGCTCCCGTAAATTATTACAATACGCTTTTGGGGCTTAACATGATGTTACCGATTGAATACCGGCCTGTAGAGCCGGTGTTTTCCACTGCGAAAAATGAAAACATACTCTACTCCGACAGTATTGCTCAGCTTTTGGATACGCAAATGCGTATATTTCCGCAGGAAAAAATCTATCTTCAAACCGACAAACCCTATTACATCACCGGCGAAAAACTATTCTTCCGGGCCTTTTTGTTAGATGCCTTTTCCAATCAACCGGCTACCGCAAGTCGTTATGTTTATGTCGAATTGATCAATCCGGTGGATTCGGTGGTCGAACGATTAAAGATACGACCGGATTCAACCGGTTTGTTTTACGGGGCGATTCCTTTGCCGGAAGATTTGCCGCAAGCGACCTACCAGCTGCGGGCGTATACCCAATACATGCGGAACCAGGGCGAAAGCTCGTTCTTTACTAAAGAAGTCAGGGTTAGCGACCCTCAGATTTTGTCGATACAAACCGAAAGCGATTTTCAATTCGATGGCGACAAAAAAGTGAATGCAGGTTTGCATTTTATCCATACTAAAACCGGGGATGCTATTCCATCGCTACCGGTGACGCTACGGTTGAATCACGACCCTTCGTTCACCCAAAAAGCCGACAAAGACGGCTGGATTCGGGTCAAATTGACCTTGCCTTCCAATGCTACCGCCCGGACATTGTACGTAGAAGTGACTGACAATAAGAATGTTTTTAAGCAATATCTCCAAATTCCTTATCCCGAAGGAGCGTTTGACGTCTCCTTTTATCCCGAAGGAGGACAGCTAATCGTCGGGCAACCGTCGAATGTAGCATTCAAAGCTCTGAATAGCAATGGCGAAGGGGTAGATATCACCGGAGAAATCATTGATTCGAAAGGAGAAGTGATTTCCGAGTTCAAGACCGTTTACGACGGGATGGGGCAGTTTATTATGAACCCGCTGCCGGGTGAACATTACAAGGCTATCTGCCGCTACGGCGACACAAAAAAAACATTTGATTTACCGGAAG
>Ga0123357_10002282_pt1 | contig 21248 bp, 16 predicted proteins | sample TergutEmb28metaG_FD_89873 | JGI IMG/M metagenome (GOLD analysis project Ga0123357, IMG submission 89873) | Embiratermes neotenicus P4 segment gut microbial communities from Petit-Saut dam, French Guiana - Emb289 P4 | ecosystem: Host-associated > Arthropoda: Insects > Digestive system > Gut ... | reverse complement strand
CCATCATCAGGAGCTCGCGACTATGATGTTGATTACCACATTGGTCGTTTCGTTCTTGGTTTGCTGTATGTTGGAGGTTAGGTGCAGTTAGGCTGGAGTAGTGCCCGGGCTGCGGGCTATTAGCCTGCAGCCCGGGCACTACTCCAGCCTAACTGCACCTAACCTCCAACATACAGCAAACCAAGAACGAAACGACCAATGTGGCAATCAACATCATAGTCGCGAGCTCCTGATGATGGGCGTGGTAATGCCCGAAACATGTTGAGGCTATAACAAGTACAATACAATAATAAGTGGCATCTAGTTGATTTTTTATTCTTCAGTTACTTCAACTGCAGCAAATTTCCTGTCACAGGGATAGACAAGAAGGTTGCAAAACACTGCCCCTGATAATTGAAACAGTGCAAATGTCAAAAATTTCTGACATAGTACTTCAACTCAAGTTATTTGATTTCCTGTAACACCCATTCTCAGAGCAATATTCCAGAACTTTCAATAACTACAATGAAGTTTATCTTACTAATCCAACAGCTAAAACAGTTTTGAGAATGTGAAACTGGAAAATGACTGATTTCATTCTCTGTCCCAAGACATAAAACCTACACAGACTATGTTAAGAAGGACGTTTACGTTAAGCTCACTGTCCTCTAATTTTACACCCATTGGGTCTCGTATGTAAGCAATCTTAAAACAATATGCAAGTTCGACATATTGACAAATAACAAACTAGTTCCTAAAGCCACTTGGAAATGTAATATATTTAATCCTCTTAAATAATGAAAAACTCAGACACATTGTTATTCTTCTACGCTCATGAGAATGAACATATGTTAGAACTGTTAGTGATGGTATTCAATCAAAATAGAGAAAATCTGTTAGAATCAGTCACACTCAGCAATAATTGTGGAATTTGATTTGAAACATCATGATTAATGTTTTTAATCCTCTACTGAATGAAAATACATATATTATGAACCACGCAAAGGCCTAGCTTTGGCTTCCCTATACACCAGTAATTCTTCTATTGTCACAGACATTCTATAGACTAGCTGTGGATAGGAGTACACACTGACATACATACATATATATGTATGATATAAAAATATGACTGTATTTCAGCTGACTTATAAAATCAAACACAATTCACACTGGGTTCTATACAAAAATCCTACACAGATTGGTAGTCCTTTTCTTCAAATGCAATTTAACACAGCTTCAAGATCTGAGGTTACTTTCAGTGTTTACTGCTACCAACAGCATTACATTTGATTGTACAGGTCTTCATTTGGAACCTCCAAATTTTAAATAGTCCAGTTTTTTGTATATGAAGTTAATAATCAGGGGTCTATGTTTTTCATAGTGACACAAGAGCTATACAACTATACTCAGGTTACTTTGTACTATATTATACCTTAACAGTTAACTACACCACTGACCTTGATGTAGGCTGGTCCTGTTCTACAGGGGGGAGGGGTTTAGAAACAACGTCCCCAACGAACAAGCCTTTTGTTTCATACCAACTGATCACTGTGCATCCCGCACAATGACCACAGCTACGGTTTCAGATCTATGGACCGGTTCATTTGCAGCCCAGCAGTGTTGGTGGTAAGTATACTTGCAACTTGTCAATGGCAACACATTCCTGAAGCCTATTCACTCACCCGACTGGTCAGGGAGAGAGCGTTCAAATAGACACAATGCACGATGGACAAATTCATACTGCTCTGCTGTTTGAATCATGCCTCCTCTGAAAGAAATGTATATACATTTAATGCATAAAAATGTAAAACAGTACTAAAATGCTACTTCCTTACAAATGTTTAAAATAAAATTAACCTTATATATGGACACAAATATGCCAACTCCAAATTACTGAGGGGAACTGAGTCCAACAATCTGACTCCATCAAAAGTGAGAGAAACAGAGGTTAAGTCCACATTAGGTATCATCAGTATCAAACTGAAGACTTCAGGCACAGGTAAGCACCGGCAGACTGACTTAGCTATGCTGTTTTGCTGAATATAATGTTAAAAACAGTTTACCTATCATATCTCATTTGACAGGTGATCCCAAGTATGTCCACCTTGTTTTCTTCAAGAAGCTGCAACATGCCAACTGAAACTGCAATGAAGCAGCCAGTCCTGCCAATACCTGCACTACAATGAACAACCACAGGGCCTCCACAGCTGATTCTGCTTAGTGTAATTCCTTCCATCTCCATCACACTGGAACAACAGCATTACAAATATGTCACCATCCCACATGTTCCACCACGCCTCACAAAATATTCCTGCTGGGACACACACACACACACAGAAGCAGCTAACACAAATGACGATGGCACTTCCGCATCAATAATTAAAACGATTATTGCAGTGTGGACAATGGGAATTGTACAGAATACTGTCGTCTGGGCTGTGACCCTGCACAATGTAGACATTTACTCTGATAAGCGCAGAGAAGTAAACCAACTAGATGGTAATGAATGCTTTATTGCACTTATAATCTGCTCAATATGTTTTGGGCACTTATATGCCCATCATCAGGAGCTCGAGACTATACTTGTGTATATGTGTCCACAATTTCCCTCATCCCAGACACACAGCCTGCTGCTCTGCTCCTAACAGCCGACCACCAGCAACCAAGGCATTGCACACCATGTACGGCAATAACACAAGTATAGTCTCGAGCTCCTGATGATGGGCATATAAGTGCCCGAAACATGTTGAGCAGATTATAAGTGCAATAAAGCATTTAGTAGCATCTAGTTGGTTTTCTTCTCTATGCTTATACAATGATGCATGAACAAACATACATCAAATTTACTGTGTTGTTTCAGAGTAAATGAAAGCTTCCAACTCCCTATTCTTTGTAGTCTATGCTGTAAGTACATCAAATCTCACAAAACAGTAAGTGTGAAACTCAAAACATGAATACTGTGAAATTAATAATACAAATCACAACTTCATGAGAACACAATATGTCACATAACACATCCATCTTATTGGTACATATCAAAGGTTAGATGAGTAAAGAGCAACTGTCTAATTCCTCATGTCTCCTGACCATCATGTCTTCAATGTGCATACACTCACTTCATGACTTTTGATACAAAAATGGCTTACAAGTATAATTTAACTGCCATTAAATATCCGAGCTGATGGTATAATGAAACAGTTACTATTGTTCTCAAGCAGTTTGAGTTCAGGTCCAGAGGCTTAGAGAGGATGTTCCGTTGACGATCAAGTTTTCTGGAATGTTACGCAGTGTCACTGGGTTAGTAGTTTCTGATGTTTCAAAGAATCCTAGTGGCTTCATCTTCGGGGTCAAGCAGTCCATGTCACACCCCAGAAAACCTGAACCTTCAGCAAGACTGCTGTAAGAACCTCTATTCGCCATGTTAATGTTCAGGACAGTTTTCTTTCATCACATATAAGTAACACAGAATTTCCAAGGAATAAAATGTAGCTCTTATGTTCTGTACGATTCTTTATAACTAAACTCACTTATTGACCAGCACTAGCTTACAAGAAGTGGTAATGATCCTGCATGAGCACAGTTTCAATACAACAAAAGACCTACAGATTGCAACCAAACACATCACATTTTATACAGCACTATAAGTAATGAAATTATATCATGTTGCTGTTGCTGTCCATTCGAGATCCCCAGGTTGAAGTCCTGAGGCTTCAAACAGCAAAAAAGTGGAATTTATTCATTGTTTAATTAACAATGCTGTCAATACTGGAAAAAAAAAATTACTTTCATTATGTATTTGTTTAATGTTTGTTTAATAATACTGCCAGTAGTGCACAATATGTATCATCATGAAATTAATTCACAGTCTCAACAGTTTCAGAGGAATGGACTAGCTGGGTTTCAAAATGTAGCATTTTAAAAAATTTGAAAATAGTCAATGGCCAGATTAACAGTAATGCCTCTCGTAACATACCACCACCAAAATCTTTCAGACTCTTTTATACGCCCTCTGCAGCCGAGAATGTGTCGCTAAATAAAATGAAATAACACAAAATAAAATTTTTGTGTAATTCAGATTAATTTAAAATTCAACTTCACAAGAACAAACATCAATTTGTGCTCATATACAATTTTCCATGATCTGATCTCCAAAACACCTACCTATGCTTATTGGTGCGAACTGCTTCGACTTCACGGGCCATGGCTACGAGAGAATGAGCACTGGGCGGAGTCTTGTGATCCGGCCACGTGTCATACCAGAAATGTAAGAGATTATGTTGTTCACTGCCCCTCTGTAACAAAAGAAATGCAGGTATTAAATATACCTGTCACTGTTATTAAAAAATGGTAAGATGAAAGAAATGTATTGTAAACGTAACCCAACTGCACTGGTTATGCATGAATTACAGAACATTCAACTAAACTTACAAGTAACTTATTCCAAACATGAGCAGTTCTAAACTCTACAACAGATTTGAGAGTCACACCACCACAGCCATGTTTATAAAAATCAGAAATTAAAGAACGTTCAACAGACATTATTCACACATAACAATACAAAAACTTAAATGCAAAAACTCAAAAATAGAGGTATAAGCATAGGTGCATACATTATTGCAAGATGGTGTCCCCTGTGCAAGGCATCAGAGAAATTTCTGAGATGTATGTTCAAACCTAGCACCTATTTTTTCTAGTCTTTCTTCAGCAAGAAAACAGTATTCTTTGCATGCCTATCTTAAATTGACCCAACAGGTGTACCTTCATGGATGCATGTTGTGCTCGTAACTGGGATCCCATGAAGTTTAAGATGAATATTTCTCCATTACTTTCTAACAGAACAACATTTCTTGCACAAATCATACAGAAAACGCATCTAGTCAGAAGTATATTAAATTTCTTAGTTTGCTGTTAAGTTTATACTAATGTACTATACCTGTGAGCAGGGCTGCACTAATTTTCCAAAAATCTAGAAGCCACCTCCAAATTCTAGGTGCCAGAATGGTGACATGAAGCAAATTCCATACCAAGGACCCACAAATATTAGGTGCCACAATAAAAATTTTGTACCAGGGCAACCTGGCACCCAGAATTTGTGTACATCTGCTTCAGAAAGTGCATGTATGTGCGGCATATACAGCGTGTAATGTAAAGTTCAACAATTCCTATTCTGCCCATGGAAGCAACAAATGGAAAATGAAACACACCTGAACCTGCAGTTCCCGTATTGTGTAGCCATCCCTGTGTGTCAGACTCACAACCGAAACAATAATATCACCATAGCTTGCTGTGGCTTCATGTGTTCCTGGTTCACCGTGTGGAAAGTATGCTTCACACTTGGGTCGACCCTTCTCCCACAGCTTTGTAATCATCACAATGGTGGGAGGGTGTTCAGCCCAAACCATTGTCCAAAAATCAGACACTGTATGGGGCAAAGGTCCCTGAGTCGCAATATAAGCTCTCTCTTCTCCATCATAGCCCTGGAAACATTCAACCTGAATTTTGTCAAACTAATTTACACTTACTTTCACTATATCCTAATAGAGTAGGTTGGTTGTGACTCCATTTTACCAACTCTGAAAAAACATAATTTACTTACATTTCACATACATTTCTTCAATTTTCAGTATAACCAATGCAAACAGCTGAACAAACAAAAAATTCCTTGTTCCTTTATAACAGTTGTGTTATGTGACACTTCACAGCTCCAACACGATAAACTAACGAAAGTCTTGCAGATGAATTGTGTACTTCTGCTTGCAGAACACATTCCCTCCAGAATAAATGTGGATGGAAATGGAGCACATGATTTCATATTGGGAACAGAGACTTTGAAGAAATTCGACATAGCACACAGAATCAAAAACAATGACAGTCCTTACACATATTATGACAAACACCTTCAGTAGCATAACATTTTTTGCTTGTTCTCACCCGCATATAGTTCATACTCTCAGACAGTTGGCGACTGTGAATGAAAATATGGTAAGGAAGAGGAACTGGTTTGCAGTCTATTTTAGGCAGTATCCTAAAATCCGTCTATCAAGACTGATGTAAACCATAAAAAACTTCCACCATGATAGCCAGTCTCCAGGTTGAGACTTAAAACACACAATTTCTCATACAACTCAGCATAATACACCACAAAACATATTCCTCTCCTCAACCTTGCACCACATCTCATTCAACAGACTGCAGTAAAATTAAATACCTCTTCTAAACAAAACATGTCAAGACATTAAACATAAAGCCATACAGACAGACTGACTGTGTCTTGACTGCACAGCTTGCGTAACATTTAAAATACACTATGATACAGTGGGTCTACATGACAGTGTGGAAACAGTTACAAGTTACATCTTTCACCTAAAACATTTTTAAACTTCATCACTACCTCCAGACAAAAGATATCACAGTGTTACCACACTTTTATGAACCGTCTGTGTCATGCTGCCATTTCCCACTTTATATTAAAATTACATTTGGCATACAAATTTTCATATGGAAATTCTGTAACAAATTTGGACAAGACCCCTTCCATCAAAAGCAGCACATAATCATGGCAGACAATCTGAGCAAAGTTAACTGGCTTCCAAAAGTCACTGCACTGCATCCTTTCTCTTGCACGCATCTTACCACCCTTAGCCTATATTCTAGGGTACATGTGTATGCCCCAGTAGTAAAAATATTTAATTTTTTAGATATAAATAAATATAAAATAATTATACGAACAAACTGCGAACACTTTTATCACAAAGCAGGTATGTACTAGGTATGCACAAAATTCATATACATAAAGTTCTACGCTAGGGATACTCACTCTAACATAGTTGGCGTTAATGTACCCTGCTAATAGATCCTCATTACCAACCGGTAATCTGACTCTTGACCTCTCATTGGGCAAGATAGAACGGTAACGATTCTTTGTACCACTGCCAGCAACTTCTGCCTTCTCAGGGTGGTTGGAAGGCAAATCCCAGAATTCCCGATGCAGCGTCCGAGTGTCACGGAGACAAGAACGTAACTGACCACGACTTAGAACATTCCCAGCAGACAGCAAATATTCTTCAGTTGTACTGCAATTCAGAGTAGAATACAATAAACTAAAATCAGTCTCTTGTGTTATTAAACTGATTTTGAAACTACAGACTCTTCTGTCAAGTAATTCAAATTGTTTCAAGTTTGGCTGCTCTCTGAAAACAAGGGATCTTTAAAAAGCATGTTACAATAATATTCATACTTAAGTAACACTTACATACTGTGTTCCAACTGAATGCTACTGTTACACTGCCTTACAATTCACATTCTGTAGCAACGTGTACCTTTCCTTCTTTTAGTTAGATATTCCACAAAATCTTTTAAAGTACTTGGAGTAAAATTTTCCCAGCTGTACTTCACTTTGTCTATTTCACAGCATACAGAATATTCTGGAATTAAACCTAGGGCTCCATGATATGAGGCTGGTATCCAACCACCCTAGAAACTTTGCTCAGATCTGTACAGTTTTACTTTTTGACACACATAAACTTGAAGATTCAAGTCTTCTGAGATTCCTACACTTGGTTGACTGGTAAATTGTTAACAACAATTGAGGAGCACAATGTCCCCATCATTAGAGTCAAACAGTCAAGGGGCAGCCACACCAAAACATATAAGTATATTGTGTAGATAATGATGAGGTGGCGAACCAAACAAGTGGCACTATCATAAACGGTGCACAGCCCCAGTGGAGCTGGCAGGAGAGATAAGGGACAACGACCACATGTCAGATGTAAGGTCTATTAACAAAGGAACGGATTATAGGATGTAATGGGAATAATGAGGTGAGAACTTCAGAACAGGTGATCTGTGATGCAATCAGGGAATGGAAGCAGCCACATATGAACTGCTTGATCATAATTAACAGTCTGGCTTTGTAGCTTAAGTGTAACGAAGGAATGCTGAAGTGATTAATCAAACACTGCATGTAACAGTAACACTATTCTTGCATACTGTATGTGCTTCCAAATGGCCATGGGTCATATTGTCCATTTGTTGATGTATTTCAAACTACAAATTAATGTTACATAATATGTACAGTCATAACCAACAGGATATGACACATTCATTAGTCAACACAGTTTACAGTACAGAATGACCATAACCAAAGCCCAAAGCAAAACATAACTGTGCAAAAAAAATATAGTATCAATTCCTTATAAGGCATAAAATTTAATTGTATGGGATCCAGACCAAATTTAAAATGTTACAGAAAATTTGATGTGCCAACTGTCTGTATTGGAAACATATGTGCCGAAAGTGGAAACTGTGTGTTTACATATGGTACAGCCACTTAATTAAAAATTAAGCCTTGTGTGATGTGAATGTGCTGCTATCTCACAGAAAAAATTGGAGAACAGAATCGGTGTACGCATTCGTAGTGAACTGGTGACAAGGAAAAACTGATTTATATTATTGTTTATCTTATGCCATGTTACATTTATTCTCAACTACCAATAATCACATTGCTCCAGAATTTATCCACAAAATTTGCGCAAGACTTTGGAAGTCAGTACATGAGAACAGCAACAAACATGCTCAGCTTCAGTTGCAATTAGATTCAACAGAAAAGTCTAGCATGAAGCAAGATGTAACATATGTCTAATCAGTAAAAATTTATGAGTGTAACATTTGTTTTGAATATATGAAGCCACTTATGCCTGTCTCCATAAACATTTTTCTGTCTGATACATAATGATCTCATAACATGGGGTTATCCACATGCAATGTGACTGAAAGCACAACATCCACTCCTCTGTGCGCCTACACGTGAGCATTTTGACAAATAAAATAGAAGGTTGAGCCTCACTACTGTTAAGTCAACTGTGCCCAGCAGACAACAAATAATGTATATACGTACATATAAAATTCTGACTACAAAACAGTTACCTCAGTAAATTATTACAACTTGGGCTTCAAGATTCAGTTGCAATATTCTGAGGTTCATGCCCAGGCTGGGCTCATCTCACATTTTCAAGCTATTCATGCGTTTCTAACTCATGCAGATTATCTAATACTGTTACAGTAACAAAATACAAGAAATTACGGTGGGTTGAACAGGTAGTGAAAACTGGTAAGGCATACAAAATTTTGGTGGAGGAACCTATATGAAATTAGCCAGTTTTCTGACTAAGAAACTGAAGGAATATCATTAGGATGGATCTTAGAAAGCTGCATTGTAAAGAAGGAACATATAAGGATGCAGGTAAGGATCCTATCCAGTGGTGGGTTTTGGCATTATCACTGTTGTACCTTCTGGTTATGCTGCCTGAAAGTCACTTTTTTAGATCTGGGGAAAATACTATTTAGAGTGCAGCAAAATAAAACTGCCTCTGAATCAGTTTATAAATTCTATCTTGCATGCAGGTTGCATGGCCAACTGCATGACTTGTATTTCTCTTACCATTCTCTGGTTGGTGTGACGACTGTTGCCAGGTTTTCCTGACTTCCCGGATGCAGATCTATAGTTAAACTAGCACTGGATCCTCGCCGTTCAAGGAGTCCTTTTGCCTTAATCCTTATGGGTTCAGGTTTCTTTCCTTCACTTGCTGACATCACCTCTGGCAGGGTTGCATGGTCAGGCAGCTGCGGCTGCACACCTGATGAGTCCACAGACTCCAGCGGAGGTTTCATCACAGGATGAAAGATCCACTGGGCTTCTACTCCTGTTCCAGTTGGTGTGCACGACTTCGTGGCCACACTAGCAGGCTTCACATCTTTAAGTTTGGATGATGAGAGCATCTGATTTTTCAGCCATAGCAGAATCTGCACACATAAGTGTTATGCATGTTTCATACCACAATCATATGTTGAATAATAAATAGCAATGCGAGGAAAACCCCATTTAATGTTTCCCTCAGAGGTAATGAATTAGAACAATATTCAACTGGGGAAATGAAATTCAGCACCAAAATTAGACTCAAAATCATTTAACCCTTATTCTACCATGGTAAAAGTAAAGTGATCCCATTACAGACCCAGTGTGGCTCAGAGGGTGGGTAGAGGTATAGCTCTACTCTTCCATGACCACAGCACTAGAAGGGGGTGAGTGGTCAGCAGCACGCCCCGGCCGCACTTTACCCCTGGGAAAGACCCGGTACTCATTTCACAGGAGGCTGGGTGGGCCCCAGGGCCGGTCTGGATGGGCAGAAAATCTCGTCCCCACTGGGATTCGATCCTGGACCGTCCAGCCCATAGTCAGTCGCTATACCAACTGAGCTACACGGCCCACATTCTACGACGGTGCATTAAGTTAATAAAGGAAATTCGGCACCAAAATTAGATTTAGGATCACTTAACCTTTATCCTGCCAGGCTTGGTACTGAAATTTTAGTGCATGGTTTACGAAAAATGTATTACTTGCATAGAAAAAAATGTGAAATTATAAATAAATGGCATATTGTGAGAAATAAAATGGAGATTATGAAGCATGTCTTAAAAATGCAGTGTATTACCCTGTTTCCTAAATACATAAAAAGAATTTCTAGGGGTGTTTTCCTAAGTGCCTTTGCATACAAATGCAAGTCTTTAAAGGTTAAACATAACATCAAATGCAGAACAATAAATGTGGTTAGCACTGTATCTAGTCACACTTTGGACAGCAAGAAACAAGCACGTAACTAGTGCAAGGCTCTAGAGACAATAACAAGGAATCACTAATAGTTCATGTGGATGAAATGAGGGACATGCATTATTTGAAGCTGAAAATGCAACAGTTGACAAAACTGTGGTAATTTCCAATCACATTGTATGGAAGGTCACGAAACAAGCAGAAAATACTGCTCCACCGCCTTAGAGCAGTGGTATTCAAACTGTGTTCTGAACAGCCCTGGGGTTCCATAGGCAAATTTCAGGGGATTCAGAAGCACATTTCCTTTTTAATTAAAATTATTAAATACAATTTTGATCATTTCAATTGTATGTTTATCTCCCTCCCAATATTTGTGCATAATCAGCATATAGTTTATTTTCATCTCAAATCATATACACATTTGCTGTAGTTACTCACAGAAAATGAAGATACCATCTTGATGAAAAGACACGTCAGAATTGGTTACATACCATAACCTTTCACATACCAGTGAACCCCCACACAGGCAGGTAATCAGAATATCGGGTGACAACAAGCCATTTGTCTTATTTTGGCAGTATTTTGGGTAAGAAGAGATACAAAAAAATGACAAAACAGCGCTTCTGTGTTTATAATTCCGTAACTGTGAGGCTAAGAAACTGAGATAACTACATAACTACAGCTGTCAGAAAAGAGGATACAGCAGTATCTACCACAAATATCACAGCTAGAACTCCAAGACCAGCAAACAACACAACCAAGATTGGAAGTTGCCAGTCAGCCCAGCAGCCTGTGTTCCACGTCACCACAACTTCGTCCTGCGTTGCTGCCGCACCATTCAGTGGCCTCCGTGTTCGCATGGCAACAGTATCCATTTCTCTATTTGGTGCCATCTCTGCTGCATCATCTGTAAGTACAAGCCATTTCATATAACCTTAATATACACTTTCTGAAGCCATTATTACAGCCTCATTAGTGATTCTCTAATGGCACAGCCAGTTTAACCCAGCAGTAAGGAGAACATTATGCAAGTCTCAAACGTACAAGACTCAGAACAGCATTTCAAAATTAAATCCATAATAAAGGTATTCATTAATGTTGGAAAACTTGCACTGGCTTGTCACTGCACCAGCATAATCCATACAAATCTCTGTCTGCGAATGCCAGTTTAACACTGCAGTTTGTCCCAATCATTTCTTTGACAGAAAATTGATTAATAACAAAATGTGACTATCAGTGGGAACATAGAGGTCATGACTAACAAATGGCAGGGACATTTCATTTCATCCAGTACATAAATTGGGAGGCCCAAACACATGTCAAAATCTTTACTAACATTTTAGTTCATTCAGTACAATTCAGGCACCAAAATCCGAATACAATGTTCAAAAATATTTTGTATTATCCATCACTAGACTAACACACCCATTTGAATGGAAGCATCACGATGTGCTTGTAACGTAATATAATGTTATATAATGAACGTCAGCAAAATCACTTTATTATCTTAGGTAATACCAGGCTACATGTTTCGACTAAAACTTAGTCACCCTCAGGCCTATGTTAACAATTGTGTTACCAGATACTGTGCACACACTGGGAAGCCACACCAGACAACACCATCCAACAGTTCAGAGCATGAGACCACTTGATACCACAACCACTCCCACGAAACAGCTAAACAGGCGTACTCTGACACAACCCAAAGATATGAAGCAACGATAACGAGACACAGTTGAAACCGATGAACAGAAAAGCACCATCAAGAATGAGTTTTATACACACTGAACAAATTTTTAGACACAATCTGTAAAATACATTTTAAGAGACAATTTTATGTACTCAATCCTATAGTCGCACTTCACACCCTTTTAGAAAAACGTTTTAACTAGATGTATTCCACAAATGTAAACATGATGGGATCCCAAAGTGTGCACAGTATCTGGTAACACAACTGTTAACATAGGCCTGAGGATGACTAAGTTTTAGTCAAAACATGTAGCCTGGTATTACCTAAAATAATAAAGTGACTGTGCTGACGTTCATTATATAACATTATATAACACACCCATGTTTTATGCAGGATTTTCTTTAAAAAAAGCTGTTTCAAAATAATAAACACTACTTTTCTATATCACTCAAACATAATGTAAAACTCTCCCCTCTCCCCATATCACTCCAGCATATCTGTCTGCTAGCCACTAGATCATATAGGGTAGTGGTTCTTAGGGTGCCATGATGGCTTCAACAGAAGAATAATTGCATAAAATTAAATAAAGGTAAAACAGGCCACAAAGGCCCAGAGGGGGAGTAGATGTATATCTCTGCTCTTTCTTTAAACTCAGTGCTAGATGGGGATGGGTGGTCAATGCCATGCCCTGGCCACTTTACCCCAGGAAAGACCCAGTACCCATTGCATAGGTGGAAGTCAGGGCCAGTCTGCACGGGTGCGGAAAATCTTGCCTTGCCCCCACCGGGGTTCGACCCCCGGACCGTCCAGCCTGTAACAAGTTGCTATACTAACTACAATATCCCAGCCTACACATAAAGTTAAATAAGCAAATTAAAACTGGAAGAATGAATAAATGCTTCCAATAATTTTATATTTTCATAAAATAAATTTCATGCTTTAAAAATAGATTCATTGTAATTATCAATTTGAGTTACCGTTTTTAATCCTAGTGTGCCATAAGCATCAGAAAGGTTCAAAACAATTTATGTAATATACAATGCATGAAGCAGTCTTACATTAAATTCTTTCAGTTATATTCTTTGTAAAATGAATAAGAGTAATCAAATAAGAGTGCATTTCTCATGGTTCCGTGCATCATAATTCAATGTTAATAAAAATCCAACCAGATACAACAGTATGCATGCAGGTATTTATTTACTGCAAAGTTACTTTGCAGTAAATAAATATCTGCATACTGTTGCATCTGGTTGGATTTTTATTAACATTAAATAGTGCATGTGTAATATTTGAGTAAGATCTTACAAAACATGTGACAGATGAAAAAAGCTACTTTATTATTTCCGTACAGTTTATTTTATGATAAGTCTCAACAAAGAACACGTGCTTTCACCCAGCCTTTTTTCAAGTTCTAATCTTACAGATACTAGCCCTATTATAATCCAGAGATAATGTAGCAGCACAACATAGAGAAGAGTATCTCAATCATATCTCACAGATAACAAGTTCAAATACATCTGTCAATTGCTTATTGTGACATATTTCCCTCAATTCACTATTCAAATTCTCCTTCTACATCTCACCTAACAAAACATAACATCAAATGTTGACACAATATCATTAAAAAAAACTGAACACCAACCAATCACACTAGCAAGCTAAAAAGTACAAGGTTCCTAAGATGTCTCTTTTTAATCAGTATTACATATTTTACTTCACCCAGTAAAACCAACCAGACAATAATGGTAGCAACCTCAACACACCTGCACTCTCAGCTGGACTGTGATCTGAAACCTGGCTCTTGCCAGCTCTGTACTGCTCACCAACAGATGACATAAGCTGGCGGTACAGCACGCTATTATGGAACGGGAGCAAAGAAGCCCGCTCCTCTTCACCTACTACATCCCGTGGCAACACACTCAGACCAGTACAACCTACAAAATATAATAAAATGCATATCAACCAGTAAATATGACACAGAACTTGCAAGTGATTCCCTAACACATCCCACCTCAATTGTTAACTTGCTATGTCACATTCAGTGAAGACAAACACAAACGAAAAAACTCCATCAACTTAAGCAACATTAGTCAAGCTATAATTTCACGTCACGTTACTCAAGAGCACTCTAGGGTGGCAGAAGCATTTATCTAGAACACATAAATTAAAAAGCCAACTGAGCCCTTCTAGAACAAATTCTTTTCAGGCAGCGTAGCAGTGACAGCAAATTAAGAAACTCTGAACTCTGAAACACATATTTTAATCACTTTGCCACACAGAAAATACGTTAGGGTCCACCCTGGGATTCCCAAGGAAGTTTATCAGTACTGCAATAAAGACAATGATATGTGACTTGTCACAATGCACATTTAAGCTTGGTGCTATACCCTGACAGGCAAATAATTTACAACTATCAACATAATATTATTCACACAAGATAATGATCTCCTAAATATATTACCACAGGAGGCATGCTGAGCACACACACAAAAAGCAATTATAATTAAGCCTATTTACTCACATAATTATTTATTCTAACATCCAGAAAATCGTCTTATTCTGTCATTCATAATTTCCTGTTATTTTTAGTGCAGGCAGCTTTATAATCAACTGTATTCATACAAAAACTTTGGATTTACAGCCCTTGTTCTTCACCCCCGCAAACACCCAGTTATGAACAATACTATAATAAGGTTTGTTACACCACCACTGTATCAAGATAAAACAAATCTCATCCTGTATGTATTTAATACAGTTTCAAGTAGGGGCACAGCTGGGAGGAGGGAGTGGAGTAACTGCCCTGGGCAGTACAGTCAAAGGGGTGGCTAATTAGCAGCAAAATAAATATTTTAAATGAAAACTGTGATTTTCTGAGGTCAACAAATTTTCAATTCTGAAGTCAAATGTAAGGAAACTCTACAAACAACTGTCATTTTCTAAAGTCTGTAATTTCTCTTATAGGCAACTATTGTGATTACTCCCACTGGAAGACGAAAACCCCAGCTACACCACTGGTTTCAACATACACAGTATATTTAACAAAACAACCACTTATTGCCTTGGCACATTATGCATGAGAGGTCTGTCACTCTTGTGTGCCAAATTAAAACATAAAATAAATGACACAAACCCTTGTTCAAAACATCTGTGATAAGCTGTAATCAAATGTCTACAGGCCACAACCACTTCCTTCCACATTCCTTCCAATTTAACATTCACAAATCATACTACCAGTGAATGCCACATAACCTATACACCTGGAAAGCTGTCATTAAGTAAACCAACCATCATTCACTGTGTAAAATGAATAAGAGTAACTGTTTACATTCTATTTTGTACTGATGTTAAATGTTTGTACTAATTTTCAAAATTGAAGAATAACAGTTATTTCATGTTTACACTGTATATGTACTTTGTTGGCAGTTAATTACGTAATACCATAAGAAACAGTATTGTGTCACATACATGACAAACAGTGGGGTACATTACAATTCTCTCAATTCAGACCTGTCATAAATGACTGATTACAGGTGTGGTCACCTTTTATACTTTTCCGTATGTAGGTTAAAGCTAAGGACTGACACTGTGCAAAGATCAGCAAGCTTACCCAACACTCAGGGTGATGTTCAAAATAATATGACCAATACAATTCAGACATTTGGCAGATAATCTTGACATTATCCAAACTGTCTGCTAACATCAGGCAGCAATTTTAAATAAAATTATGCAATGTCAATAAGAAAGTTTTAATGCCTAATAATATGAAATTGCTAAGTTTTGCTTCATGTATCAGAGTCATTACATGCTCTGATTACAAATAATTGACATAATTTGGACTGCAAATAAAAATAGCTATATTTTGCTTCACATAAATTTTAAATTTAATATGCACGTAAGATTACAACTAACCAGCCCAATTTTGCTCATGAAAAACAAAAACATTTCAAGTGTCAGAATATAATGTGTTACAAATAAAAGGGCAATAAATGACGAGATGAACTCTCCATTACTCCAAGATAATATCCAGGTCTTCATTTCATGTTTTACACTTGCTCAGTGTATCACCACATTAATCACTGCTCAAATACAGTTGTCTCAGTTGATGAAAAGTAAACTATTAAAGGCCCCAAGAATTTTTGTTCTGCGGCCATAGACCCAAGGGACATCGTGAAATAACAAGAACAGAATAAGGGACTGGCAAACACACAGCAGATGTCCTTGGGGTATGGGGAGAGCAGAGAGTCTAAGCACACAAGTGACAGACCACAACTGGCATCCATACACTAATGGATAATTCTAAAATTGGCGAGATAAAGACCAAAATACACTTTTTCAATGCTGAATGCTTAAGATTATCCAGGCCACCTGGCTAATGTCGAGAACAGGGGGTTGGTGGCCTTCAACACTAAACAGACTTCAGTCTCTAGCCAAACCACATACATCTTGCAACAGATGAGCACAAGTTTCATTACAGGTGAAGTTATAGCAAAAATGACTAGTGTTATGAAGACACTACAACCTAATTTTATGACACGGGCATTTGCAATGAATTTCAGGATGCCCACATTCATTAACAATAAAATTCTCTAAAAGATGGTCGAGACACATTTTCTATCATATCACTGAAAACGCTGAAAAAATTGAAAGAACGAGATACCCTGTGGCCTCTTGTGACATGTGTGATCACCTCAGTCTTTGGAAATACACCATTACAAAGTACAAAATTCAGATGGCTGTGCCCACCAACACCAGGGTTGTACTGTATGCATCCCATGTCAAATTATTTGCCTATACCCACACACAAACACTGCTTCTCGAATTACTCTTTACTGATGTTGACAACAATACTGCTCTCCATCTCTCCTATTTTCCTCGGATAATATATACCCACTTACACTACACATATGTGGACATGTTCCTGAATTTCTTAGTTCTGTGATTCTGGTGCACCCTGAAAATTTTCCTGAATGTCAACTTTTCATTCACAGCTAGCCACTCCCTGTTCAAAAACTGTTCTCCCCATCCACAAACAATTAAAACAATGTGAATGGCATTCCCCTCGTGAAGGCATGCTGGACAGTCCAATTCTTCTCACACTTCAACCCCGTCAATTTCCAAACCACCACTGTAAACCTTGCTACCCACCTTCTCTCATATCTATTACAATATGATATATAATCCTCCCTTCACCGCTCTGCTTTTATTACACCACAAAACGCTAGTGAAACCTCTAACCTTAACATTCGCTCAAGACCGTCTGTCTTTGTAGATCATTACGTTAAGGTCGATCGTGTCAGATACTGCCTTTGCACATCTCTCGACGGGATACTGCAAATGAATATTTTCTACTCCCTACTGCCATTCATGAGTCCCAACAGGTTCATTATCTGCCTAACCTTACACCAGTAATTCATAGCCAAACACAGTTGAAACAATGGTCGTACAATATTAAAATTAAATCACAGTACTTACCACAGCTTGCTTGCATAACCAATTTTTATACCGTTTTGTGGAAAATTTTATCAGCAAATAGTACAGAGTGACAGTGGCCTCGTGAACAGAAACTAAACCACAACAGTTCCACAACGTACGCAACCGATCGACGTCTACATAATACATACGGGACGTAGTGGTTACATACTTCAATTGCAATCATAATGAAATATGTTTTTCACTTAGTTATTGATGCACAGATATAGTACTAATATTTTAGCATCCATATAAAGGCCCGCAACAACATAGTACCTTGAAGATTATTAATTTACTTTATTACCGCCTATTTTAATGTTTTAGTTAGAAATAAGAATTTCAACATAATTATTTTAAATCTTACTGTAAACGAAATGGGATCCCATCGAGTGCTCACTTTATTGTACCTTAAAAATGTTCTCTACTGGCCTGAAGATGGCCGTTTACGGTCGAAACATGTTGCCATAATGTGACCTGAGTGTATATACAGTCTCGCTGTACTGATATATAGTTGTGTATTGACGGAATATAATACATTATACAAAAAAGTAATACACACGCTCGAGGATCTTTCGGTATTTGAAACATTTCGTGTAGTGTGTAAATAGAAATATATCTGTAGAAGTATACTATATTTGCTGCTGCTTATCTTAAGACCTGAAGCCAACTACAGGTGCAGCGAGTACTGTTAAGGCCTACATTCTGCCATCTCAAGGTTCACACGTGTCATGTTCCCACGACAGGGCTACTGCGACACACTTCTGCTGTTGCAACAGAGGATTGTACATAGCCTACTATGTTCTACTGACTATTTATATTCCCACAGGCTTCGTGGTGGCTCACCAGAAAGATTTTTCTTTGTTCAAGGAGCAAATCGATACAACTTGTTTTTGCGTTATGGACCCTACCAATACAAATGCGCAGTGTAATTAATATGGCAATTCGATTGCATAACGATGTGCCCAATAATATTAAGAAGGTGGAGGAATACAAACCATATAACAGAGAACTGAAATCTTTTCTCATTGAGAACGCGTTTTATTCATTGGAAGATTTTTTTTATGTCTTGATGTGATGGTATTGTAGTCAACTAAAATTTATTATGTAAATATGAGGGGCCAAATCATGTAACTATTGTATTTACGTATTTATGCATTGTTATTATATACAGTTGTTAACAAGTTCCGTGCTCTAATATTATTACTTTTTATATTAAAATAATTTATATCACGTCACAACATCAAATATTGTACTAGACCTATTATTTAAAATTATTGTACAATTTTATATTCACTTCTAGCTTTCTTAAGCAAATATGACTATTTCCATATCCATACGGATTTTGTAATCCTGTACGGATCCACGGAATGAAAATAAATGAAATCACCTCGCAGCAATTACAAAAGGAATGTTAATCTATCGGCATATACGTAAGTCCGATCATTCATTAGTCTATGAAGATATTTATCTCTGAAACTACGACAAATATTAATGCTGTTCGTTTTAAGAAAAAAAAAATCTTGCAACAGCTATTGATTTCGCTCCTACATGCATGGGGTCCAGTCCATGCTAATTTACCCATTCCTGTCGCCCAGCCCACCCCCGTAACAAAAGCATTGGATCGTTACACTGAGTACTGTTACCATCACAAAACAACCATTTAGTGACGTGTTCATTTTCATACAGGCTCGTTCACTCTCACGTCAGGTATGACAGACGGTATTATCATGAAAGGCGACGCGTCGCGCTCAAGGCAGACGTGTGCAAAAGCCCATTTTCTTCCGCTCGCGGAACATGAAGGCGAGTCATGAATGATTGTGGAGCAATGCTGACACGATACCAGGTGCACAAAAACGTTACCATTTTCACCAAGAAAACAACCGAGCACGATGGCCTAAGATTAGTGACAACATTCTAGAATTATAATCGGAGGGTTCCGCGTTCAAGTCTAGACCAGGTAACCTACCATCTTGAAGAACGCTTCTTGTGCAGCCAAATTTTCCATCAACTGCAGCCGGTATTTCTGTACCAATTTTCTCCATACATTCTACTACGTATAATAATAGGGTATTATGTACAACAGCCTCAGCTGATATCCCATTTAAATCAGAGATCCTGATCATTCCAAACTGTCAGCAGCCCTCATATGTGTATTTATGAAACTGAAAATGAGAAATTGAGAAACCTGCCGTCACGTGACCTTAATTTTTCAGGCAATGCATAATCTCTGCAAGGTTGCATATATCAATTTATTGCGGAACGAATCGCTTTTTCGCTGGAAACACCTGATATCACACATCACACATCTAAAATCTACTAAAATATATAAAATTTAACGTCATTATATTTCTACAACCAACACAAAAATGTCGACAACCCATCAAAGTAAACGCACGTCCCTGTTCGATGAAAACGTAACAATAAGTATATATATAAGAACACTAACATTAGAAGACAACTGTAAACTGTGGTTTACCGGTTCCGAATCCCTGTATTAGTTACAGCAAGATTTGAATATAAACACATGTAACTGCTGAACATTCTCGTTTACCCACGAAAATAATCAGGTGTAACAACATGCAGAGATTACTTTCTGCTTAGTTCAAAACACAACCACCAAATTTTCCAACAGACACCATATTAACTGGAACCTTCAGCATTCAACAGCGGTTCCACATAATACAGGGCACATCAAAATCCACTTGTCCATCTATGAAGATATAGCACGTATCCTCTACCATACAATATTCCGTTGTTACAGAGCTGCAGTGTCTCATTCACAGAAAAGTAAATGAATAAAGGTTAGGTATTTGTAAGATATCCGGTGCCTAGTGACTAGCCTACGAGCCGGGCGATTTGGGGTTCGAATCCCGGCATAGGCAAAAGATTCTCTTCTTCAAAATGCCCAGACCGACTCTGAAGCCATTCCCAGCCTCCTACTCAATGAGTACCGGGGGTACAGCGGTCAGGGCGTGAAGTTGACCACTCACCGTCATCTAGTGCCGAAATTAAGAATGAGTGGAGCTGTGCCTCTGTTCCATCCCCCCCCCCCATGCCTGCATGGCGTTGACAGAGACAAGTTTACTCTTTAAACGTTTTCATAATGCAGCAATGGATGAAGTTGAGGTTACTTTAGCATCCAAGTTGGCATGTCCGCAATGATAAAATTCCTTAAAACAGTTTTTAAAAAAGTGGCAGGATGACCCTACATTAGGCAAAATCTTGTAAAAATTGGTCATCTTGTTAAACATTTATCTGGAGAAACATTTTCACACATGAACCACTTTGTATGTTTCAGTAAACTCTATAGACAAGAGGTATTTACACCGAGGGCAGGAAAATTGGAATGGTGTATCCATCCTATAGCACCCTCCTGGCCACGACATTCCAGGTACTGGCACTGTTTGCTTTGGTGCCCCCCCCCCCCCCCCCCCCCCCTGATTTTTTTTTGTGGGGGGGCCCAACTTTTATCACCAATTTTAAATTTTTTTTTTTTTTTTCCAT
>Ga0123357_10002281_pt1 | contig 21250 bp, 15 predicted proteins | sample TergutEmb28metaG_FD_89873 | JGI IMG/M metagenome (GOLD analysis project Ga0123357, IMG submission 89873) | Embiratermes neotenicus P4 segment gut microbial communities from Petit-Saut dam, French Guiana - Emb289 P4 | ecosystem: Host-associated > Arthropoda: Insects > Digestive system > Gut ... | reverse complement strand
GAACTATCACCACACAAAATTCTATTGATGAACTGCCACCACATAATATTCTATCGATGAACTATCACCACACAAAATTCTATCGATGAACTGCCACCACATATTATTCTATCGATGAACTGCCACCACACAATATTCTATCGATGAACTGCCACCGCACAATATTCTATTGGTGAACTGCCACCGCACAGTATTCTATCGATGATCTGCCACCACACAATATTCTATCGATGAACTGCCACCATACAATTTTCTATCGATGTACTGCCACCACACAATATTCTATCGATGTACTGCCACCACACAATATTCTATCTATGAACTTCCACCGCATTATATTCTATCCATGAACTGCCACCACACAATATTCTCTCGATGAACTATCACCACACAAAATTCTATTGATGAACTGCCACCACATAATATTCTATCGATGACCTATCACCACACAATATTCTATCGATATACTGCCACCACACAATATTCTATCGATGAACTTCCACCGTATTATATTCTATCAATGAACTGCCACCACACAATATTCTATCGATTAACTGCCACCTCACAATATTCTATTGATGAACTGCCACCGCACAATAATCTATACATGAACTTCCACCTCACTATATTCTGTCGATAAACTCCAGCGCACAACATATCAGTTCCATTGTAATGTTATTCTGTGTACACTTGATATTCAAGCAGTATTCCTATGTTTTCTTTTATAAATCTTTTCTGAAATCTAGAAGAAATCATTTCTATACTAATTCAATTATTAGCAGAGCAGATCTGTAAGTACACATTGAACTTGTTAAATATCTCTATCTGATAATTTTTGCAAAAACTTTGTTGTCACATAAACTGCACATGGACGGCGAATTAATTTTTTTTATGTAATATTCAACACGGAACCAGAGATTTTTACAAGTTAAATCCCTAAATTTCAACCAATATACTAAAACTTAAGATAGCATTTTAAAATATTTTCCTTAGGCGTTGTAGATTGTGGGAGGGGGTTCTGATCCCAAAAGATTCCTCCTTTTGTGAAATGATAATTTATTCTGCACAGTTAAACCTTGAATTGATGGCGTATCTTCCTTCTCGTCATGCCATAACCTTTTCCATTTCACCTCCTTATGCGTCCATGTTCAATGTTGCCCGAAAATCCAATATGTTTCACGTCCTTCCACTAAAATTCCGCAAAATTTTCCTATCGGTCATGAATTTCAACTGTCATCTGCTAAGAGGGGATTGGGAAGATAGTCCTTTTACAGTCGCTTAGCAAGTTAAGCTTGCTTATTTTAGTTTAAACGTTGTACACTGCAGCAACATGCAATATTCTGTTTTTAAATTATATTTTTCAGACATGTAGCAGAAACTTAAGTTATTAAAATACGTCACAATTCGCTCTTAACTGCCAGTCTTAAAAGAAAGTCGATGCGTTTTGAGAGAGGCGAAAATAAAACCACGGAAGGCAGGATGACGGTAAATGTGGTAGATATCATCTGGCAAATAACCAGTACTGCATCACAGCTAAAACAGTGGCTAAGCCGAATTCATCGCCATCTGCAGGGGGAAGTGGAGACTATAACGATACCTTGATGGCAATGGAGAGCTTAAAACAGAGCGTGGAACGACCAAATAAAAGTGACAGTTCAGAGAATTATTGTAAACCGAAATCCAACCCGGGATAGATAAACAACACACAGTATCGCAGAACAGCACGCGACGGTTTAAGAAGACAATCAGCGAATATAGACAAAGAAACAAACTGCAACATTACTGAGACAATGCTATGAAATGGAGTGGTGCTGTTAGTGCATGGAATTGATAGTGGTGGAAGGACAGATAGAAATAGCAAATATGAAGAAACAAGGCGACGAGTTTCGTAAAGAAACGGAAAACAAACAACGGAACTAAGAAATAAAGAATAACAAAGACAAGTTGGAAGATGAAAACAATAAGATGGAATCCAAAATAGCAACTGTGTCTTCCCCAGGTGTGCAGCACACATACTGTGTAAATTCAACATCCATATGTGTCCATAAATGTACGATCCAACTGCACAGTAAGCTGTTATCTGAATGTCGTTCTTTAATGCTGCCGCTGATCTTCGGTGCACCTGCACTTGCGGTAACTGTGCTGTGTAGTCCCAGCAAGCCACTACGTGTTACTTTCATTGGCGCCGCAACTTTGCGGAGTGAGGGGAGCCTGCTGTCTTAGATACTGATAAGCATTATACTGCCTTTCGTAAGGACAGCTTGTCCATGTTTATTGTGGGACGTTCCAGATTGTGTCGTGCCATGAAAAGTTTATCGTGTTATCTCATCAACATTCCTTACTGCATTTTACATCACACCGTGTTTAGACAGTGTGCTGTCTGCCTTCATCATTCTGCAGTGTTTTAAGACCGATTGGAATGGCCGAAAATATAGTTAAAATCTATTAAATAACAAATATTCTGTTTCCGCTACACGATAAATAAAGAATAGTAAATAAATGTCGACCTACTGGACAATTATTCACTTTAATAAATCATTATAAAACTAAGACAGAACGATATATAAGACATTTTCCATCTCACAGTACAGAAGGTTTATTGGTTAGCAGGATGTGAAATAGCAAACTTTCTTGGTAGTTCTGTTTAATTTTTCTAACGATTATGAAGTACGGAATAAACAGGGCTTCTCGGATTTCAATCCTTCGTCTACTGCGCAGTAAAAACTCTCAAAACCATGAACTCGTGTGCACTGTTATCTAAATGTAAGTTGTTTGGAAAACAAAAAACAGTTGACCTGCAACTCGACGCTTAACGCAGAAACGACTTCACCAGGCGTAACGAACAAGTGAAGAAGAACAGATTAATAATACGTGGGTTTATTGTTGCTGTGTGTTATTGAACTAATCAAGACCTCCCCTTCGACTGGAATGGTTATTCGTCCATATTATTAAAAAAAGAAAATTTCGTTAACATTGTCAATGTTTTCAAAATTTATGGCCCACTTTTCGAAAATCTTATGAATTCAGCCACTGTTATTAATACAATTTAGTTCTGAATTCCATGAAATTTGCTATAATTAAATTCACATTATCAAAAACTTTCACTACATACAGTTACTTACTATTTACTTATTGCTGTCATTCAGTTCTTCCGCTGAGGGTAACCAATACCACGCAGGTTCACACTCGTAAAATGATTTTCGTCGAATAAATTTTTGAAAGTTACTGAAGAAAACTAGCTTTTAATTAGAAGGTGGCGCACTGCTATTCTATACTCGGCAGAAGCCACTGGTATTAAACAGTGTTAAGGCGAAGGACTCAAGGAATGTCACATATGCAGTACATGTTGCGCAGTGGGTGGAATTGGTATGTATCAGGTATATCGGATTGTTTTGAAACAAGTGTGGTTAGGAGACCGCGTGGAATGGTTGGCACAGAAGAGTACCTTGTTACTTATCTCCGGTATGACTATAAAGCCTAGGATATCATAAACTACGGACATGTTATAATTTTGCGTGGAAAACTGATCTACCACAAGGAAGGGAGGAAGGAATTAAAAGCAAACCGAATTTAAATTAGCTTTGTTAAATATTAAATTAACTAACATATTTAAGTTTAAATCCCACAATTAATTCTACTTTATGCATCATTGTTGACAATTATCCATATATCAGTCTGTCTCAGTAGCATCCAGAATGCATTTGTTGTTGACACATCATTCAATTTTCCTATCCCTAATTTCCCCAAACCCACAGGACGGTGCACCCCCTCACAATTTACCCGCACCCAAGCCGCATCGCACTTTCCAAGGATCGACTTCGTTTGAGGATCAGTAGATCATTGTATAAAAATTGACTTTACAAATATATAGGAAAATGTTATAGGAAAACAACTGTGTAGACAGATATATTTAATACGAGAGGTAAGATCTGAAAAGAGAAATTAGAGATCGGTCATTGAACAAATTGTGTCAGCTGTTGTGTAGTTCACGCACATTAATTTTTTGTTGTGATTTTAATTCTTTTCTTTCTAGCATTCTACGTACTGTACGTACTGTATGTACTTATGTACTGTACGTACTTATGTACTGTATGTTAGTCACAAGCTTAATTTACTCATGCTTAGTTCTCGCCTCTCTTAAGACCATACATGGGAGGAATATAATTTCCTTCTATTTCTTTTTGTTTATAACGCGACACGCTAAGTGTTTATCGCACGAGCAGTGTGTGCAGTAACGCATGTAACAGTAGCTGCTTTGTTCTGCAGCAGCAGTCTGCTGTGTATCTCGAACTGTGACTGAGCAACAGAGAATGAAGCTGGACGGTCAGTGAGTGTTAACGGTAATGAAGAGCCGGATGGCGAGATTTGTCACCAATACAGTTTGGTTGTAACTGCAATTATTCCCTAACTACACACAATAAAACTCCAGTACACTCGACTTGGGGATTATTGAGTGTGTGTGCTGCCTGCCCGACTGCCCGTCTTAACCTGAGTTCCGAGCTCCGTCCCTCCTAGGAAAAACATTCGAGATACGTTCCCCGCCGGGTCCATGCAGGATACTACAAAATTACTTGGTGTCAGATTTGGAGTTAAGACGAGAGGAGCGTGCACCTACGAAGAGAGTAAGGGAGTCCAGCACCACGCGAGTGACAATCAGGGTTCGAGACTGAGCCGACACCGCCGGTCCAGCGTCCGAGGGAGAGCGGAAACCGCAGTGCATGATTCGAGGCTCAAAACCGAACACGGGTTGAGGTGTACGCCAGCAGAAGTAGCTCTGGTACATCGAACTGGCTACGATGAGTCTTTAGTCAACCAGGTTCTATTCATGGATTCTCCTAGTTCGAGTTTCTGAAGTGCAGTGAGCAGTGAGGCTTGTAGAATGAAAGGGGAATTTATTAGTGTAGGGGAAGCCTTGAAGTTGATACCCACGTTTAAACAGATAAGCTGGAGGTTTTGGCATTTATTAAGAATGTAGACACTGCATTCGCTGTAATCAACACCAGCCAAGAGGCGATTTGGTATAAATTCGTGCTAAAGCGAATTAGTGGAGAGCCAAGAACGGCAATCAGTTGACAGTCAACAGTTGGGCGGAACTTAAAGAGTTTTTGCAAAACACTTACATAGAAAAACGAACCCTATACTCCCATGCGAGTCAATTGTTTAAGGCTAGGCAAGGGAAAGAAGAAAAGGTGGCGGACTGGATCCACAAAGTTCAGAACTTGGGGTCGCAGTTTCGTGAAGCCGTATTGATCAATTACAGAGAAGAGGCGCGAGAGGGCGTATTGGATTTGTCCGACCGGTTACGCAACATTTGCTTTATTCATGGACTGGCCTCCGATCGGATTCAGACGACAGTGCGAAGTTGTAATTATCAAAATTTCGACAAGATAGCCGAGGCTGCCTTGGTGGAAGAGAGTGCTATAGCGTCCAAGCAAGAGAGATACCGGGCCGAAGGAGGGTCCGCGTATAGGTGCAGTAACTGCGGGAAACTGGATCACTCGAGTAACAAGTGTTACTCGCAAAGCAAATGGGAAGCACGAGTAAACCGTATTGTGGCTAGCGGATCTGGAGCCGTAAGTCAGGTTACCTGTTTCCGGTGCGGCGAGAAAGGTCACATAGCCGGAAATTGTAGGAAACCTCCGCGAAGAAAGGAAAGTGATGAAAACCATAGGACGTCGGGAAAAGAGGTAAGACGGCCGGAGCAGCCACCTGACCGTCTCCTCTACTCAGTAGGCTGCGCGAATAAGGAACGTTGTGATTATATAACCTTGGAACTAGATGTGAGCCAGGGACATAAGTTATATTTATTGGTAGACAGCGGAGCAGACATTAGCTTAGTTAAGAGCTATAAATTGTTAGGGACAGCAGAGTTTGAGCCAAAGGACAGGGTACGCGTACAGAAAGTAGAAGGGTCTGTCATTGAGACCCATGGCAGCATAGAGACTCGGATACGGGAAGGAGGGACAGATATTCCCTTTCATTTCCAGCTAGTAAGCAAGCAAGTGGATCTAAAAGAAGATGGGATCCTAGGGAATGGATTTGAAATCAATGCAGGCCAGAATTTGTTACAAGGAAATATCCCTGACCTTTCGACGCGCAGGTTGTGTAATGCACAAAAAATTAATTTCCTACCAGGGCTGGAACGCGAAGCACATCAGGGAGTAGGGGTAGGTAAGCTAACCACCCCCCTAGGACTGAGTTAATAGTACAATTACCAGTGAGCGTGGGATCGCGCATAGAAGAGGGCCTGGTAGAAAGGGCAGAAATAACATCAGGGGTATATTTGGCCCACAGCCTAATTAAAGTAAATAACGGTCACATTATTAACAGTATTCTCAGCGCTAGAGAACATGATTTAGAGTTACCCAAACCTGTAGTTAAAGTGGTAGAACTGAGAGACCACGACGTGGGTGAGACCGTCTTGATAGGCGTGGCAGAACAGGAGAAAAGTGGGAATGATCCGGGACAAAGTAGAGGAGAAAGGGTTATAGCCCAACTGAGGAACGATCATCTTAACGGTGAGGAGGAGAAATCACTCCATGAGTTGTATTTTGATTAACAAGATGTGTTTTTCTTGCCGGGGGACAAATTAAGCTCCACAAACGCCGGCAGGCATGCTATACAGTTGGAGCCGGGGTTACCCCCATAAATACACGACCCTACTGAATACCCGAAAGTCAAAGGGAGGAGATAGACCGTCAAGTGAAACAGCTACTTGAAGACGGCATCATAGTCAAAAGCGATCCCTCGTGGAAAATCTCCCTCTTGGTAGTGCCTAAAAAGGTGTGACCAGATGGAAAACGAAACTGGCGCCTGGTGGTAGATTTTCGCAAATTGAATGAAAAAACTGTTGGGGGTGCTTACCCTTTACCTGATATCACTGGAATATTGGACCAGTTGAGCCAGTCTAATTATTTTACATGCCTAGATATGGTGAAGGGCTATCATCAGATTGAATTAGCGCCTGGGGAGGGACGGAAAACTGCCCTCAGCATGAAACAGGGCCACTGGGAGTATCGAAGGCTCCCCTTTGGGTTAAAATCGGCCCCTGCTACCATTCAAAAAATGATTAATTCTGTACTGAGTGGGCTAACTGTTACGCGTTAGTTTGGGTATCTGGACGATATCGTCATTAATTCCAGATCACTGGCGGATCACAACACGAAGTTACGAGAGGTGTTAGATGGGTTGCGAAAGCACAAGCTGAAACTACAGCCTGATGAGTGTGAGTTTCTTAGAAAGGAGGCAAACTATTTTGGGTCACCAAATAACCGAGGCCGTGGTAAGGCCGGACCCACAAAAGTAGAGGAGTTAGAGCAGTTTCCCAAACCCACTACCACGAAACAGCTGAAAACGTTTTGTGGCATGATTAGGTACTATAGGCTGTTCATTCCGAACTGTAGTCGGATCGCTTTGCCACTGTACAAGCTCCTAAAGAAGAATGCTAAGAATGTGGGGACCGAAGCACAAAAGAATGCTTTTCAGCATCTGTTTGTGTAGAGTGTAGAGTGATTTGGGGTGCTGAACTGTGGACAGTTTGTAACGTGTACTGGAGATATCTTGAGAGTTTTTAAATTTGTTGCTAGAGAAGAATGGGGAAGACACACAAGTGAGAACTGAAGACGTGTTACGTATAGAAAAAAAAAAAGGAATGAATAATGGCTAACTTGATTCGTCACGTTTCAGTAGGAACTGCTTTCTAAAAAGAAGTTATTGAAAGATAGGTATAAAGAGGGATTGAAGAGACAAAGTGAGGAGCAATAAGACGTAAGCAGCTACAGGATGACATTAAGGGAAATAGACAATACTGTAAATTGAAATAGGAAACACTATATAACACTGTGTGGAGAGCTGGCTTTTGGAACTGTCTATGGACCTGTCGTGAGACAGATAGCAGGGTGAATGAAAGAAATTAGTTTTGGAGCATTACGTGCCTGAAGAAAAATTCCCTTACTTCTGTGTCATTCAGTTGTGTGACTTAGAAATCGAAATATTTGATTGCATTATATTAGAGTTAAATGTAACCTACTAATCATCTACTACGGAAAAAAGTTTTCACTTTTTGCTGGGCCAGCCCATCTACATACCATATATTTTTAATCTACTTTTACCACAGAAACTGAAATTGAATTGAGTTTTGGGGAGGGGGATGACCCTCACATTCTAAACAAGCACTGAGAGAAACAGCTATGAGGAGCAGGAGTGTGTTGCACCTCAGAATTTGTGGACAGTTACAGTTGTCAAGTGGCAAATATTTGAGCTGCTGATTACGTCATTCACCCTGCTGCACAAATGACAATCTGTGCATCCTGCCACTTTATTAAGCCACTAAGCAGCAGAATTTTAAAAATGAATTTCTTTGTATTTGCGCACGATAGATTCTGTCTATTCCCAATTTGTACGTATTAAATTGAAAGAAATAATACGAGGTTTCACTTCAGAATGGCAGTCACTGGATGTTACTTTACATCACCCCGCTTACATTGGTTTAAAAACCACTGCCAAAAATAGAAACACTCACTCCCCACATAAACAGAAAGTAATGACAACATGAGTGGTTAAAACAGAACTGCAGCGATACCGTCTTTCATGTACCGCAGACATTCGTTTAATTGCTGTGAACGGAAGGAAAATTAACTGAACAGATTTTCATGTAATCTTAAAATAAATAACTCCTCGAACCATGATAAAACTTCTCAAGCCGTAAAATATGTGTGTCAGCTGGTGCGACATTTTAACCCCAAGTTTTATAACAGATATTGCAGTAGGCCAAAGAACTGGACCGTGATACATGCGTTAGTGTATTCGTTCATTGTTAGTAAATGTCGATATAACACTAAATGACATTATATGGGAACTGGCACCTATCAAAATTCACTCAATATGTAGCAATGAAATTTTATGTACTTGATGTTACTTCCTGTGACAAACAGAAGAAAACAATCGGCTAGCAAAATTTATTTGAACTTAAAGACTGAGGTACTGTGTAATATTTTATTATTCTCTATTTTTAAAGAATTGACGGTTTTATAATCGGAAGGACATAATTGCTTGTGAAGAGGCGAAAATTGTACAACGCCTTTGATCAAACACAAAATATTTGTTTCGCTTGTCAAGGCCAAGTTATAAGATTTAAAATTTATTCACTTCATAGGTCTGGTATTAATACTGAACACTACATAGCAAGGACACAAACACTGTTGCACATGTCAGAAAATCGATTATCTAAAAGAGGCATGATTTTGGGAATCTTAGTTGTTGTTACCGTAATTTCCTGTGAAGTTTACCGTTCCCTGCCAACTGCTGATCATGAACATCCCCTTATGCACTACACTAAACTGATAAGTTTGGAAAACTTCACTGCTGGACGTCCATGAATGATACTGCTGCCTCTAGCTGAAGAAGAATCAAGTAATAAAGAAGTAGGATATTTGACAGAGGAACTGCATACATCAGGCCGATGGCGTATACTGGTGTTTGATACCAGCTATAAGATGAATGAAAATATGTACACAGAAATACAGCGCCATGGCATTTGCATTATGGTGATATATGGACCGTGTAATGAACGGGAATAATATATAGCAGGTGTACGGCAGCAGCTGTTTGAATTGTCTGTAAATGAGAAAATATAGTTATCACGGAATACAGGAGGCAAATACAAGTTGCCTAATATCAAATTGCACGCAATTGGACAATACGTATATTGCAAGAGCTATCCCGAAAAACCTTTGGTTTTATTAAGTTAGCAATGCTGCTGGCATCTTCCTGAACTCAAACACGCAGGTAACGATCTGCAACCAAACACAATCTATTGGACACAAGGCATGTATTTGTAACTGCACACTTGGTATCCTTATGAGAGTTCAGACAGATGCAATCCAGCTGAAGGCACTGTACCGGTGGAAGTTTTCGCTGTGCGAAGTTTGGGTGATATTAGGAGGTTTGAATTATTTAGAGGACATTTTGGTAAGAATTTGCATTTCTAAATGTGCATGTAGAAATAAACTCCCTTCTGTGTTCCCGACTAAACGATTTTGGTAAAATAACTGTGGCTATCACAATGTCTACGGAGATGTAATTGAAATTGAACTGCTAGGGATAATTGGAAATTCACTAAATATGACATTGGATATTCAAGATGTCGCCAAATAGAACAGCGTAAAGTCACTCAAAACCTATAGGCTGGACGGTATGCTACATATTCGTCTGTACTGGAATACCTCACGGAACGCACATGTGGTTAATTGACTGTGCGATTAGACTGGTACAGACCGTGTGCTGCCAAATATCAACGGTGGAGTCGTTTCTTCAACATATTCTCAGTAGACATGTGGATATGTTTCGCTTTGTCACTGGTCTTGGTTGTCATTACAGTCAGCTGCATTTCAATCTACAGACACAAATCACACTTGCACTAATACAATTCTTACAGCAACATTTTCAGTGTCACAACCAATATTATATCTGTCGTACTGTCAGTGTCTGAAACCACACAGCCGCGTTCTGCACCGCTACGTCTGTTCCTCTTCTGCTGGGTGTGCTACAGTGTTGCGATCAGCACAGTGTTTCAGGCGTACCTCACCACCTTCCTTATCGAAACCATATAGGAGGAACCTATCAAAACCGTAGAGGAAATGTTAAAATCCGAAAAAAAATTTCGACATCTTTGGAATGTACGATCTTTTTAATACCAGTAATGTAGATCCTGTTTAGTCAGTAATTGTCAAAGACGCCGTAAAATACCCAGACGATCCTACATGTTTCTTACGAGCAGCTGTATATCACAATATTTGAACTGTTATAAAAAGTTCGGATGTGGAAATGTACCGTGCTATGGGAGGCTGGACAGATCAAAATAACAGACCGTTATTATATGAAATGGATGGTGGAGTTGTCAGAACATGCTTCTTTGCAATTATGGTTGGAAGGGATTTCCCTCTTTTGAATTTATAAATGACACCTTAGGTCACATAATTGAGGGAGGAATTTTTATGCATATAATGAAAAGAAATTTGGATCAATTGAAAAAGGAGTCAAAGTATGATATCCCTATAAACCTTATTGTTGTACCGTGTATTTCGTAAAATCACTTTAATTATCAAAAAAAAATAGCACTTACATAAATTCCACACTTAGAATCGCTCCGACATGTTTCGATCCTTTGATCATCATCAGGGAGCTACGTTTTCTTTGCTAAAGTTATATTAAAACAATCACAGTTTAATTCGTTTCTGTAAACAGGGTGCTGTGGCAGCATGTCTGTAAAATAAATTATACTTATTAAGTACATTGTCAAAATAGTTACAAGAGCAAAATACGTTAATAGGGTTTTTTGTTTTTTAAATACAAATAATTAGTCTATATGGATTATGAGGCAGCTTGCTTACCATGTTGTGTAGGAATACACTGTTAAGAGTGCAGCTGGCTAGGTGTGCGTCGTATGTTACGTAATTCAATGCCTAAGTCTTATACTTTCACCGACGCGTACTCTGCTATCAGTATCAGATATTTTCAGACGGCGTTCTATCTCTTGATATTGGGATATGTATCGGCATTTGTTTGTTTTGTCACTGAAATCATGTGAAACTGTTGCAGGTGAAAGGTACGAGGACGAAAAGTACAACTCTCACGGACAGACATAAATAGACACAGCTGATAGGCCTGTCTGAATTAAATATGCTCCTGTATAGCACAATTTTATATACAGTTAGTTACATGAAGCAGTAAACAATTTCTTACGAATGCCCAAAACATACAACGAACTGATGTTTTGAAAATGTAATCATTTAACTGTGCAACTGTATTCGTGTAGACACAAAACTGTAAAAGTTGCAACTGTGTGAGGGTCTGAAGGAAGGTGCAGTGTAAAACATGGTAACTGAACTTAATGCACATTGGTGTCAATAAATCTGTACATTGTACCGTCACACTCAAGAACAGTGCGGGAAGAAGGATGTACAGCTTGTGCAAAGACAAGTACATAATGACATTTATTGGTGAAATGTAACTGGGACATGAGTGAACTGGCGTGAAGCAGAATGCAAACTCTATCTGCTATGTAAGGAGCACTTGTCATTAATATAAACTTCTATACATATATATATATATATATATATATATATATATATTTGTTGTCATACGGAATGTTGGAAACGAGCGCTTATGAAATTCCTGTTCAAGCACCGACCAGTTGTAATATCAACAGTAAAATTGTTAGGGATTTTAAAGAGCCGAATGAGTGCAGCACATTCAGTACCAGCTGTCTTACACGTGTACATCAGCAATAAACATACACACACACACACACACACACATATGTATATACACTGTTGCCAACCTACCATTTTACACTGTACTGCGTGCTGCGCTGTGCATTGTAAACTTATATTGAGTCTGAGGTACGTATTTTCTGGGTGTACGGTGACTTCTCGGCAACCCTGTATATACACAAAGTTGCGATCAGCACAGTGTTCCGGGCGTAGCTCACCATATTCCTTATCGAACCGGATGTGAGGAACCGATCAAAATACAGATAAAATTTTAAAATCTGACATGAAAGAAGGTTCCTTTGTTCAATACAAGGAATTTTATAACGAGTCTCTCGAACTACTGCACTCAGCAGGATTCAAACAATTTGTTATCAGTCCTCATCCTTACGGATGTTTCGAATTGGTAATTGATGTCCACAACTTTCCAAAAATTTTCGACCCTTTAAGTACGGAAATTTTTGCGTGCTGTCGAGGGTTGGACAGATGAAAGTGACAGGCAGCTATTGTGTGAGCTGGAAGATGGTGTTGGTGGAAAAATGGATTCTTTACTTTTTACAAACAAGGGAAACCCTACCCTGAAATATACTAATGACGTCATAGATCAAATAGTAGAAGCAGAAATTTACATGCAATTTAAGGAACGGTGTGTACGTAAAGTTAAAATGGTAAAAAGCGAAAATATCGCTAATATTGTCTACTGATACATTTATATCAATGTTACATACATGCAGACTGCGTTCTGTATATTGTGGAATATGCATTGGCGTTCGTGTGTTGGTTAAGGAAATCGCGTGGTACCATCTGGTGTCCGAAGGCCGATTTTCATATGGTGCAACTTTTTTTCATGGATGAACATAAATACACACAGCTGATAAGTCTGTTTGTGTATAGCAGATTGAGTGTTACAAATTCCGGTAGTAATATGTTATCATGAATTGTTTTGACTGCATAGCACACCAGACACCAAACAAATTTCCGCCTCCGAATTTTTAAAACAGGATCAATTTTCTGTGTCGATATTACTGACTACTCCTAACTACATTCGTGTATACACCGTTCTAAATGTTGAAATTTTGTGAAGTTTTGAAGGAAGGTGTAAAGGAAAATATGATTACCATATTTACAGTACTGCTGTGTAAAGAACTGTGCACATTCGGACTGTCACAAACGTTTGCAAATTTTTTGCTTGTACTGCTGACAGGAAAAATATTGTATAAGATTCCTAAAAGGAAAAACCAAGAATATCAATAAAATATTAATAACACGCAATTTTCTCTTTTTAATTTAACTTCATGCACAGGTAATTTGAACTGTATAAAGAAGTGTTACAATAAAGTATTTAAAATAAAGTAAATTGAACAAAATATCTTCTTACCCGATAAATTCCTTTCTGTTACAACTACACAACACACACAATAAAAATTACACAATGATTACATTACTGACTGTGCTACGAGGGTTTGGTACTTGCTTCAACTGGCAATGAAATGTGATAGAAAACAGAAGAATGTGTTACTGTGCTCCCCTACTTGTTACTGCCCCTCAGCCATTTGAATTTCAGCCTGTATCTATTACAAAAATATTTCATTATTCCTTGTCGGCTGCCTCCTTTGCACCTTCCGGCACTGCGAGTTTAATCGTTTATGACTGTCCAGTTTTGTGTAGTTCGCCCTGAATAGTGACCATTGTCACAGACTAATTAAACAGCCTAAACGAGTAGCCATGACATCATGACGTCATCAATAAATGTGGCCTGCGCACTGCTGCAAGTGTTCAAACGTGTTGCAATATTTATTCTTAAGTTACAATTACGTGACAGAAGGCAGTCTCTATATCCGTACAGTAAGCTGGTATTTTGAGACACACCTTGTAAATGTTTTCCTTTTAAATGTATTCATACAACGTACAGTATAACTGCAAATATGCGAATAAACTGGCACGAAGAGCCATCCAGATATTCAGAACATGCTGATAATTAGATTTTTTTTAAAGTTGTCTAAATTGGTAGTTTGAATTTGGGATGTTACTGTTTACAGTATGTAGCTGCGTGTAAATCTTTCGACCACGCCTGCTTTAAGCTCTAGAAGTCCAAAAACTGTACTGTACTTTATCTGGTAACCGATAATTTCAACGCAAGTTAGTTTTGTAGAATTCATGACAAATTAACCCGAAGGACCAAACCGATACTGATATTCAGCGTCCGAATAATTTGTGTTTTTCTGTATTTCGAATTGCATTAAGAAAATAGATGATGGTTTCCAAATAGTTTTCCGTACCGCCAGCGATAGGCCTACCACAGTTGGCAGATGACTGCTTTATCGCACATAACCGATGTCATATGAAAGAAGACGCATGCGCATTCACAAAGCCACATAATGTGTATTAATGGAGTGCAAGTAGGACCGAAAGCACAAATTATATTTTTAATTAATTACCAATCACACGTTGTTTGTAGAAGATTTTCTGGCGAATAATTAGGGCTTTTGAAATCGCACCATAATCATGCCACTACACAACAACAGCACAAATTCTCTACCATTACTTATTTTATTTGAATCACATAATTTTATTGTGACGTTATGCTTTTGAAAAATGTAATCACGTGACAAATTACAATAACACATGCAGTCAGTACATCAAAACAGGTATTGTTTAAATTGCACAGATATATTTTGAGTTTTGTTCGAAGTAATATTCGATATGATTCAAGACCCTAAAAGCAAATACATTTACTTCCTGCCACACACGGTACATTTAAATACATATATCTGTATCAAATCGGCACATTACTAAACTTAAAATAATTTTACAAATTATTATTAAAATTTATTTTAAATGCCTTGGAAACAAACCCGAGACAAATTCCCACTCTACAGCTTCGTCAATTAACACTCGGTATTTAAAATAAGAACCCGGTTGTGAGGATTAGCAATTTCCTCCAGAAGCTGGACGTGTGATTCAGTAATGTTGCTTGTCGCAAGGTACTTATTTATTCTTTGGAAACAACAGAACGTCACTTAGTGCTTTCAGTCGAAATTCATTGTTCAAATTGCTTGTGTTGTTATGCAGCAGAGATGTTTCATTAATACTGAAATACTAGAGGAATGGAACCTAAGATTTTCAACCTTCGAAAATAAGAAGTAACCAAAAATTACATAGAAGGGAAATAACTAAAAACAGAGGAAGGGAAAATGTTACAAATTACTTAACACAATTGCGTAAAAATTGAATACGACAAAGAAGTTTGTAAACTGTCCAATCGAACAGGAACATTACGGCAGTAGGAAGAGAAAATTGTAATTTAAATAAAAGCCTTTTAATTAGTTGCCTACAAAATAATAGGTAATAGCACTCAATTCAAGCATTTTGTGTGAGGGCAACAGTAGAGCTGTTCTGACACAAACTTCATTACATTTATCCTACATATTAAACACCAAATGAATTCAACAAATCACAAAACATTTGAAACAGAAAACACATTTCCCTATAAATATTAACTACTACGTCCTATTTATCAGTTGCAGTAACATGAGAAACTCTCTACAAATGTGTTATTGTGCTGGAATTAGCAAAATTCAGTCTGAAACAATTGAATCAGAAATTAGTGTACCACAATTGGTTTGGATTTTGAGGATGATCTGCCATATATAATGTTATAAATCAAGACACAAATACGTCTCCAGTCATCTCATTATTTGTGTCCTCCTTTTCTAATGCAAGATGCAGCTGATCCAGAACTCCCTAACCAACATCCTTGAACGCCCCGCCCCTCTTCGTAGAAACATTAAGTTTGTAAGAGACGAAAAAGTGGAAAGGTTGCAGCTTGTGTCAGCCAAACTGTTATAAATGTCAAATAAAATCTCCTAACATTTCGGTGAATGCTGCGGAAGAAATGTGGAAGTACTGGGCCAAAAATTGTTTCATGAATTTAAAATAACACTTTAAGAGCTTCTGTTCTTTTAATCAGAATAGATCTCTATTCCATCCTAAACGTTCCGGCCAATTTCAAACTGTGATTCTGATTTCGGTGATCGAATGGATTAGAAAATTATGCAGTGTCATCTTTTAATAACAAATCTCCTTATGTTTGACTAATTCCTTCGTACTTTGTTTGATACCTGTGGCTGAAAGTGCCTGTCCTTAAAGCTATTTTATGTGTGTTTGTGCTTTTTCTCTATTTTTGTTACAATCTTGTCACATAATTTAAACTACCCTGCAACAAAGAAGGCGTAGGAAGGTACAGAACATCATTTCTATTGACACCAATACACGGAGAGCTCCAAAGCTTCTTCCCCAATGTAATAACTTTCTCTTCTACATCACCGTTCTGCCTGCTGTGGAAAATCAAAAGGCATATTTAAGAACAGAGTAACAAAAATTGAGTTTTTGGTATCAGCAAATCTGAAGCTCTCACTACAAACTGTGCTACATAAAACGTCCATTTGCTGAAGCTCTATAAATAAACGTGTGACAATTCAGGATCCTAACACCAGATGGTGCTGAATTCAGTTTTACACCAACATACGACGTGGTCGGCAGAACCGACACCGCATGTAATCCTCAGAACTGGCATCGATTTTTGTCCCCACCAATAATAACGTATGTGGTCTACAGATTTGTGATTGCACGTGTTCCCCAGTACTGCCATCCTTATCTGGACCCAACCACTGCCATCGCATGTGGATCCCAGAAATGCAATCTCATTTGGTCCCCATAATTGCCGTGGCATGTGATCCCCAGCACTGACATCTCTATATGATTCGTGCAAATAGCATCCCTTGTTGTTCCCAGAACTGCCATCGTAAGTTGTCCCAAGAATTATCATCGCATGTGGGTCCCCAAAATTGCCACGTCATGCGGTCCCCACAACTGACATTACACGTGATACTGCCTGCTGTTGATTTATTGTCACAATCGTAAAAAAACATCTACTTTTCAAAAATCAGTTACCCGCTAATAATGCCCTTGTTTAATATCTTTAGTGTCTGTGTGATGCCACGAAAAGAAACAATAAATAAAATAACTTTGCACGTTGCTCACAGCACACAATATATAAACTTCAATATACAAGCTTATCTTAACAACAGACGGTACAAGAACTGCCTGCTTAAAGCCCACCTACCCGACGGAAGTTTGAAATAAGTTCCGATAAGAAAATGTTGCGGATGTTTTGTGGAAGGCCGTGAAACGTATGGGAGTTTCGGGCAACACTGAACATGGTCGTAAAAGGAGGGGTAATTGAAAGGGTTTAATGCATGATAAGAAGGTAACTACATCATCAATCACAGAGGGACCATCGCTGAGAAAATCCTGTCCACACGAACCTGTAATTTTGCTGTCAAAACCCCACAACACCGCCGAAACAAAAATTTAAAACACTGTTTCAAAATTTCAGTGCATTTATTGAATTCGAGATTTTCAAACTTTTATATTTTTTTTCTAGGATCCGTGCTGAATATAACATAAAAATAGGAAATTCCCCGTTCATGTCAAGTTTATGCAATACGTACATTTATGTGTATAGCATCAGATGGAGTTGTTTCACAAATGCCCTATGTTCGTATTGGAAAGCACAGTAGAGTACTACAGTGCTTATAGACAAAATATGTATTGAAATATTGTGCCTACAGAAAACAGAGTAGAACCAACCATGACTTTCAGGTTTATTGAAGAATACATCTGCATACTGCTTTACTGCCTTGTGTGAATTGAATAACATAATAATGGAAGTTTAACTGCTGTACGTGGTTAAACAGAAATGTGTCCGGATGCAAATTATAGATAATAGAGTAACCCTGAATAAACTGTTATATACCGGAAACACTTACATTTTATGAAATAATGCGAAGTGAAGCAACAAGTGAATTACTGTTAGTTGCTGTGGTGCGGGTGTGAAGGGACGAGCTGAGAGGGGGGAAACACTGTGAGTGGAACAGAAAGAAAAGTGTTTTATTACGTAGTGTGTTGCGAGTGGTTCTATTTCCTTCGACGAAATCCTTAGAAAGTTTAGATGGATTTAGTCACAGCTGTTTGTGTTGCATAACTGAATGCAAACAGGCGGTATCAAACAGCGGACATTAGGCGGAGCACAACTGTTTTTAGTACAAGATATAATAAAGAGGTATATCTCCTTTTATCAAATACTACTGATTGACGTATCTCTAAGATTGTACTTTCATCAAATTTATTTCATTTCACACAAATGTCACAAAAGCTATTACTTCAATTTCCATTTTAATATTATCCTCCGTCATAACCACAATTATTCCATCTAACCTGCATACCCTCAGGTTCATAAATGGGAAAATTATATTTCTTCAGTGCGAGATACACATTTCAGTTTACAATTTTCAGCAGCAAAAATGAGAAATTATTTTTTTTCCGATAAATTACGGAAATTTGGATACATGTATTAAAATATTTTCTCTAAAATGATAAGACAGGAAAGTATTGTTGGCACAAAAGTGTAACGAAATGTAAGAGACGTCGTTGGTTTTTAACAAATTCTGTCATTATCATCGGCAATATCATATCGAATAATACCAAAAGAAACATAAATTACATTAAATGTATGTGTTCTGGGGGCTTTCGCAAAATTGAGTTAAGCGACTGTTAGACCCATCATGTCTGTGAGTAACTCCGCATGGAACAACTCGGACCCATTGTGAATTTACAGGAATTATAATATTTGGTTTTTCTTCCAGAATTATTCGAGAAAATTTAATTTAATTAAAATATGAGAAGAATAACAGTACATTACACAGACACATACGCTCATTTGTAATAATATCTCTCTCAGTTTTTATTAGAATGAGGATTTTTTCCAACAGCACTTGTAAAGAAAATCAAACACACGTTTAATATTCAATGCTTTTTCCGAAAATCTTGCTCTTTATGAGAAAATGTGGAAAAATACGGTACAGGATGACAGACCTCAGATGACAGTAGGGTGTGACGCATGCGCTTTGCATTCTAGATAACTAAGGCAACATAGACACACTCAGAATATAAGCTTACTGGTTTTACACGGCCAAGATGTTTACATGAAAGCGCTTCAGTCTGACGTGAAACGTACTTTGACGGTCCTTGTACAATATAACAGTTTCAAAAATATTCGAGCAAGAATATCCCTTATTCTGCTAACGTGGAGAATAGGGCGAGCCCCTAGTAATGCCATCAAATGGCAGACGGGATTTAACCCGGCGTTTAAAGCGTTAAGATTCATGCAGTTACGTTACATTTAAGGTTATCACAGCGATATAAACAACCTAAAGTTTTTTCTGTTATATGAAAGAAAGTTGCTGGGTAATTGGTTACAGGCCTGTAGAGAGAATGCAGGGGTCTCATTTTCACAAGGTCAAGACGTCGAAGACGATTCTTCCAGTGAAGATATAACCACCATTTTTTATCAAAAACTTCACGAAACAGTTACTCATTGACAAGGGGATCTACCCGCACAGTTTGTTGTATCGTGGACGAGATAGCGGAAATAGTGTCACGCATAAAATATAAGAAATAAGCAAAAAAAACCTTTAACCGCAATACATGAATCGACGGAAACACTTGGAGGAAATATGCGTAAGATAGAAGTTAGTATTAATATGGAAATTAAAGGAATGAGTCATAAAGTTATGACCTGCTTGTTTCAACCCTAACACACAGGGAATAATGCTTCCCTGTGAACACGGTAATGGATATTTCGGTTCAGAAATCAATAAATTTCTTTCTCTTTTGCACAATTAAACATAAGTTAACGTATTTGGTTGAGGCACAACGCCACAATCCGTAAAGTTGGGGGTCTGATTCCCGATGGGTCACTTGGATTTTTCATTGACATAGTCCTTCTGGTCGTTCTATGGACCTGGGGTCGACTCAACCTCTAACAGAAATGAGTACCAGGATTATATCCTGGGGGGAAAAGCCGCAGTTGCACAGGGCTAACAATCTTATCCCTTTCATGTAACGAACTTCTTCAAATCTGAGAGCCTGCTACCCTCACGTCCTCTGTACTTCTGTACAGGAATTGCTTCACTTATGCCTTTACAACACAAATAATACTACCTCAAATCGGAATTAGATCATTGGGTTTCGGTAGTTTGTTAGTTCAAAACTTTGTGGAACTCTTATAAACCATTTCAACTTTTAAAGTGACGACCAAGTTTTAACTGACTGCAGTTAATCAAAACTGCAGTCAGTTCAATCTTGCAGTTTTACAGCGGACGGTACAATTAATGTGTCTTGTGACTGTCGCTGTACAAACTGAGATATCAGAACTGTCGGTCACGCAGTTCGCCAGATTACCTTCCGACCATCTAGGATGAAATTGTAATACAATTTATCAATTTTCACTGAAAAAGAAGTACAAAAGCACCAATTTTACTGCATGAACGTATCAGACGGTAATTCGTTTAACGACACAGTTTAATTTGTTAATGTGTTATTGTGACATAAAATAAAATAAAAGGACAAGCGTCTCTACAAAATAACCAAATTTAAAAGCCTAATATGTACATTGCAAACTATTTTAGAATTCTATCTGATTGCACTATGTTAGTCTACGACCTCCAGGTGAAATCAAAGGGCGGAGGGATTAAAACTGATCAAATTATAAGTTGTACGCTTTTTGGATGCAAGTGGAACACAGTCAGTAGTTCTATGTTAAGAATAATGACTGCCATAACTAATTTTGTGCTGAGAAGAATATTTGGTGCAGAGCAACAGAAGCAAAACATTACGTTAGGAGTGTTGCCGGTTGACAGCAGATTGTGATAGGATTATTAGATAAAGGGTGTGACGGTGCCCGGCGAGGGAAGGAAGGAGAAGGGAGGAGAACGGAAAAGTGTGGAAGGGAACGGTCAGGATGGGTTAGTGAGGATAAGGGAAGGGAAGGGAAAGTATTCAGCTTATTAAGGCATATTTATTGAAAAGTTTAGGTGAAGAATTTGAAGGGAAGGTAATATGAAAGTTTATTTTATATT
>Ga0123357_10002280_pt1 | contig 21250 bp, 12 predicted proteins | sample TergutEmb28metaG_FD_89873 | JGI IMG/M metagenome (GOLD analysis project Ga0123357, IMG submission 89873) | Embiratermes neotenicus P4 segment gut microbial communities from Petit-Saut dam, French Guiana - Emb289 P4 | ecosystem: Host-associated > Arthropoda: Insects > Digestive system > Gut ... | reverse complement strand
TTTTTTTTTTTTTATTTTTCACAAGTGGGGGGGTTTGTAAAGATTTTTTCCCCAAGGGTGAACCAACAAAAAGGTTTTTTTTTTTTTTTTTCCCCCCCCCCCCCCCCCTCCATGTCCTGGAACATAAACCATTTTATGTATTCTGAGTCCACTCTGTAGATGATCAACTGGATCCTTCACTGGGGGTCGTTTGTGTGGTTGTAGTGGTGGTGGTGTCACTGTTGTTGATATGGTGGATAGTTCTTCATCATCTTTGCTGTCTTTCTCATGTTATCTGCCTTCTGGCTCTGTCATTTTCTGAACACAGTCAAGTATGAAGTCCTTGAAAGTGTAGCCTTTACCCTTATGATTTTGGTTTGTGATGTGTTGAACAATAAGAAAGTGTTTAGGGCAGCGATGTATGGTAAAGAGAACACAAATTTCATAGTCCATTTCATAGTTTTTCTGCAGCATGGGTAATAATGCACACTTTGGTCTGCCTATCCATGCCACACATAAATTTGGTATGGTCTTGAATTTTTTCTGGCTTCTTCATTGTTTCATCCTTCAGGTTCTTCTCTCTTTCCACAATATATGCTGTGTGTAGGGTTGAAATAAGCTTTACATGCCTCTTATCTTGCCCTGCTTGTGCCAGAACTTGGCCTTTACAACAGTAAGTTGACTCTCCTTTCTTCATTTATTTTACTTTTGCCTTTGTAGGAACTACGTCTAGACACAGTGTACCACAGATGTATGTTTTTTTCTTTCCAACACATTTCACACAGTTGAGCACTGTTATAATAATTTTCCTGGTGCAAGTGGTGGCATTTATTGAGCAGCTGTGCACCCAGAAGTTGTAAAACCAGATTTTTTTACTGGTCGTAATTTGCAAGTATACCCCTTCGTATTACATATTGTAGCCACTCTTAGACTCACAAACCAAATAGGCTTTGATGCGATACTTGTCTGGTTTATTGGGCATATGTACATTGAAAACGAGATCTCATATTCAAGTTTGTCGGGCTTGATACAGCCTCCTTTCTTTTGCAAAGTCATGTTGAAATATTGTACTCACAAGGTGAATATTACAACACTGCAACTTTTTTTCACGATGTCTGTACCCAACTAATACTGTAGGAGTTCACAAAGAATCAATACCACTTTGTTGTGCTGTACTATTTGTTTGTTGATTCTCTGACATGTTCCGGCCTGACTTAATAGGCCATCTTCAGGGAGACTTGTATAATATGTGCAGCTGCACACAATATAAAGGTCTTCCTGAAGGTGGTCTATTAAATCAGAACAAAACATGCTGGAAAACTAACCAACAAATAAATAGTACAGTGGAACAAGTTGGTATTGATTCTGTGTATATAATATAGTTGCACAGAAAATGTACAATGTTAAATTCTGCAGGAAGTTTAGTAGGGAAATGAATAGTCTTTCATTCACGTACAGCTGTGAATTACAAGACGTGTGTTGATTCAGTGACTTGCATGTGCATTTAAGTGCGGTGAAACCTAAATACAGTTCTTGAAAGAACAGAAACTAAGAACTCGTATCATTTGTTGTTCTAACAGTCTGTATCATGGCAGCTGACTAAACAAAAGTTTTGTGTTCAAGGTTAGACCCAGGTCAAAGTATAGTAATGATTCCATTGCTGTATTCTCAGTCATCACGGGTCAGGAGGAAGTAGAGTAAGCACATGCACAATAGTATACCTGAAAGATTTATTGGTGACAAGGGCCATAGGAGTTTCATATCAGAGCACCAGATGTCATTTTGTATAATATAAAAATAAGAAGTAAGTACATTGAAAGAAGTGTTTCAAAATGCTTCTAAGTAACCCTTGAAGACCTAAGCCTCAACTTTCCCCTTCTGGTCCCTGTGTTTTTGCAAGTCTCCCACCGTCACCAGATGTCCCTTGTGATACCTCATCAGATGATGCCCAACATACCTTCATTTGTAGACTTTGTGGTGTGATGCTGCCAGGCTTGAAAACCCCTCTTATCTAGGAAACCTCATAGTCCCAGGCATTCTGGATAAAAGGTCCCATACCTGCAGTATAATAAATCCGGGAAGGGGATATTATTTCAGAGTGACAAGGGATGCATACAGAATTTTCAGTGGGAAACCTTTTGATAAATGTCCAGTTACAGAATTGAGAAGGAGTTGTTAGGATAACAGTAAACTATGTAGGTGTGTATAATTGCCTTTCTTTTAGGTGGATGGCTGTCACTGCTGTTAATTTTTCTTCAGCATAAATGTTCGTTTCATTAAAGTGTGCTTGTATTGGGTGAATCATAATGTAATGTCAGTAATAAAGAAACTTATTCCTAAGGTCATTACAAGTTAGAAACGTTCAGTGAACCTGGGGTCCTGTTCTTAATACAATTCTTCATGCAAAATATGGAGAGAAAGCTACTTTTCATTTATCACACTTGACAACAAAGCAGACCTCACTCTTGGTGTTTTTTTTTTTGAAGTAGCATTCCGGATGTACATGTATGCACCTTTTATTTACACTTCATTCTGTAATGTCTGTTTTAAGTGGAGTCATGTTATGTAACATCCATACATTATTCTCTTCCCAGATCTTTGACAAAAAAAAAACGAACTACTACAATGTCTTGTGCCATGAAATTTTAGTTTTTTCCTTTCATGTTGCATAAATCAATATAAAAATATGATAATAAAATAGACTGAAGAAACTTGTCCTTTTGCTTAAATTTAGACTGCGTTGTTTTTGGCAGTGGTAGTAATTTTCTGTTTGATTTTAATATAACTCCAATTAAGATTTTTCGTAATGTAAGGTACAAAAAGCTTGTCTTCCAGATGAATTGTAAATGGGAGTACTGCTGTAATTGTGTTGCCAGAGGAGAGGTGGGGGGCACTTCATTCTCGAGATACAGACATGATTGTTGTTTGTCAAATAAATACCCATTTACCTGATGGCCCTCAGTGCCACACCTCGCATCCAGAGAACAGTTATGGAAATTACTTTTTGGTGTTTCATGAATTGCTTTTACAATACGTGAGAGTTGCTGATTTTTTGACTTGCCACTGGTAAACTGAACCTTGATTTGATGTGCGGTTGACCGTGCATCATAATTCAGTGTGGAATAAGAAAGCAACTAGATGTCACTTAGTGGGCTACTTTCACCTTCACATCCCCAAAAGTCAGAAAAGTCACTAAGCTACCCAAACAGACCGGGATGAAAATAGCCTTCAGATGCAAAAACAAACTCGCCCACCTAATTAAAACAACAAACAAGGCAAGAACCCTGCCACACAACAGACTGGGCATTTACCAATTGAAATGCCACACGTGCAACCAATCGTATGTAGGCCAAACGAGCCGCAATCTAAAGACCCGTTACCACGAACATATCAGGTGTATTAAGAACAACAACCCACAATCGGCATATGCACAACACCTATTAAACAATAGAAATGAATATGGAACAATAGACAACCTAATGACCCTCCTTAAACCCATCCATAACCAACATTTACTAACAACATATGAACAATTCTACATACATTCCTTTCACAAACACGGCAATCTCATCTCCGAACAATCCCCAGGCAGCCCAAACCCTCTTTGACCTGGCCATCCACCTGTCCCGGCCCCATGCCAACAAGGCTAGTTGTGCTACATATTCCTCAACGGATACACGACCAGCTAACCGGTTCTGACAGCCTACAGCAGCCACGGGTCTGTACTTTAATCAGCTTACATACTAAATCATACCTATACACAACAGCTGAGACCACCAACTACAACAGCCCACATAACCACACAACCCACTTAGATAAAAACATGAAAACAGAGGAACATATCAATCCATAAATACCAGACATGTCTGGAAATAACACTGCCCATGGTTACAGCACTACACTCCACATGGCGATAAAACCACTGAGTCGTCAGCTCCTGAGGATGGGCACAAGGTTGCCCGAAACATGTTGAGCAACTTATAAAGAGATAATAAATATAACACTTCTTATTCCACATTGAACCTTGATTGTTACAGTATGCATATACACAGTCTTAATTTGAAAGGATAAGGACTGTTTATGGGAACTTGTTAAGACAACACGTAAAACAATACTGACATACACCTTGAAGTTTGTGCTCGTGTACCTGAGCTGAAACCTCCTGTTAATGGCCTAAATTTGTAACTACCCATCAATTCTGCTTGGTTCTCAGTTACAGTATATTACTTTAAGGATCACAAGGATTCTGAACTTGTCTATTTTCTCATATTCAAGAAAGAAATACAACTTTTTGGGAACTGGGTCTGTTTCCACCCTCAAGTGAAAAGGTGGGGAGCACATGCTGAATTGGTCCTGACAGAGCTCTTCTCTATCACTGGTTCAGTGGCTGAGAATAACTCTTATTTTCAGACCTAGCTGAATAGGTGTCTTGCCATTCTTTCATCTGAAGACATGAACAGATACTTTTCCCAAAATGTTTTTTTTTTGGGGGGGTGTATGAGACAATGGATGGAGTCTATAAGACTTGAATTTTGATCACCACCACCCTGAGAACAGCAACTCTGAATTCTGACAGTGTTGGAAACCTAGTAACCTGAAGTGCAGATAATAATTACCCTTGTCACGGAACATTCTAATTATCAGTTTCCTCTTAGTATGCCCCTCATAAAGTCAAATAAACACTATGTGTGATTTTTCTTTACTAGTGGAATCCGAAAGAAGATTATTTCGGCCGTGAAGATATACGTCGCTTGGATCATTTTTTGGGCCCAGAGGTCGTGGAAGAAACTGATGAACTTGGAGTAAAAAAAGAATTTGTTTTTTCGTAAGTATGAATCCTTTGAAACCTTGGTTGTAACTTTTTCCTGAAATTTGTATTGTCATTGAATTCTGACAGTAACTACACCCTTTGCATATTATTTCACAAGAATGTACCTATTTTACATTACTCAAGATAGGTGACTGGAAATGGAGCCAGTATGTAAAAGGAGCATAGTCCCATATGCAAGTATTACACAAAGAATCAAGAAAACAGGTGCACATCATGTAAAAGATGGAGAACACAAATGCTTTCAACAGCTTCTCAAGTTTTGAGGCGAATTTCCATAGTAACTTAAATATTCCCTCACACATATTTATGTGTAAATTCACAAATGTGGCAGAGGTATGTTTTCGCAGATACAGTTCAATAACAAGCACATGTAATACTGGAAAAGATATTATTTCTGAATGAGATTTCTCACATAGGGATTGGAAGGTTAATGAGGGTCTAGAAGTTCCGGAACATTATTTTATCTGACAACTCGTATCGGTTTTGCTCAGACCTTTTCACATGGTGGTAGGCAGCACAGTGCTTGCTGCTATTCCAGTTTTCATTGGGTTGGAGTAACATTATTAGGTATTTACCACAAGTAACAATCAAACATGCAGGTTCAGATCTGCCAAATGCGAAGCCATACATCCTTGCCTATTACTGTGTCACCAAAAACATACCCTACATAACGCACAAAATTGTAACATTGTGAGATGTTGCATTGCCTGCTGAAAAGGTGTTAGGTTCACCTATAATCTGACAGGTGTTAAATGATTAGTATCAGAATATGTGTAACCTACCGACTTGAATATACAATCTTAGTCAAATATGGTCCCAATAGTCCTAGCTGCACTTGTAGCACACTACACACCAGAAAAAAATGGTCCAAGTATTCGTAGGTGCATGTATAGCATACTGCACACCAACCATAACATCGTGTAATGGTGCTTTGTGTATTAAAATGAGAAACCTGTTATTCTGAGAATTGATGGCCCCTGACATTAACCAAGCCTGTTCGTTAAACAGAATAACTCTAGGGTCTGTTTCTCCAAGATAAACCCCAAAAAACTGCCAGTTCAGAAAATGAAGTTTTGCTATGTGTTGTAGTTCATAAACCACATTTATCTTATATAGATACAGATGCATCAGTTTTGTTGCTGATGCAAACATACCAGTTTTGTGGAGGTCTTGCCAACGATTTTCTTGGAGATTTCACCAAACCCACTTAAACTTCGTCTAGGTTTTACTCATTTAACATGTTTCTTTTGTATATTTTTTACTGTCTGCCATGGAATCACTGAAATGTTTCTGCATATTTGTAAACTGTCAACTCATTGGAACAGATGCATGTGGTCAGGTAACTTCCACCAACACTTCTTGTGTGAACTGGATTTAGCATATACAAGGTGTGTTCAGAAAAGACCGAACTTTTGCTGTAAATTGCTCATTTTACAGCATTTTAAGCACTCTCCCCTTCAAAGTAGTCCCCTCTACTGGCGATACACCATTCCCAACGTTTCTTCCATTGTTGGAATGCTTCCTGGAACGCACTTTCTGTGATGGCGCACAGTTCTCTTATTGCATTTTCCTGAATCTCCTCTATGGTTTGGAAATGATATCCTCTCAAAGTGTTTTTAAGTTTGGGAAGCAGGAAAAAGTCTGCTGGGGCTAAATCTGGAGAATGGGGTTAATGGGGCACAATGGATGTCTGATGTTTTGTCAGATAACTGCAGATGAGTAACGCGTGAGCCAGCGCATTGTCTTGGTGCAACATCCAAGTCTGGCTTTCCCACAATTCAGGCCTCTAACTGCGCACAGCATCCCTCAAACGTGCTAAAACTTTCTGGTACAACTGTTTATTTACCATCTGACCACGTGGTACAAATTCATGATGGATAGTGCCTTTCCAAGCAAAAAACACAACCAACATCATCTTGATCTTTGACCGACTCATCTGTGCTTTTTTTGGTCTAGGAGACCCTTTCCCCATTCACTGCGACGATTGCATCTTGGTTTCAACATCATACCCATAAACCCACGTCTCATTTCCTGGTATGATGTTCTTAAGAAAGTTTTCATTACCATTTGCATTGGCAAGCAGTTCCTGACTGATTTCTGATCATTAGTCAACAAACGCATCATGAATTTTGCACTAACATGACACATCTAAGTTTTTCAGTAAAAATTTGATGGCAAGATCCTATACTGATGCCCACTTCGTCAGCAACTTCTCAGACAGTTAAACGATGATTTACACGGATCACAGTATGAACTCTCTTGACGTGGTTGTTGTTTGTTGATGTGGAAGGTCGTCCAGGCCTGGGATCTTCACCAACTGACATTCTGTCCTCTTTAAAATGCTTAAACCACTCATAGCACTGCGTTTGGCTCACACAGTCCTTCCAGTATGCTTGGTTAAGCAATTGAAATGTCTCTGTAAAACTTTTACCAAGTTTGCAGCAAAATTTCACACACACACGTTCTTCAAGCTCTTTCGTTGTCACTTTGTCACTAATCCGACAAACAGCTTGTGCACACACTCAGTTCAGCGGATGTAGCGCGATGACTAATGCTCGTAGCGAAATGGGACGAATGGCAGTTTGTCGTCAAAACATGATGCTAGGTGCGCTCTTTAGCCGCAGCGCGCTGTCTGTGCTGGTTGGCATGCTATTTAAAAAATTCGGTCTGTTTTTGAACACGCCTTGTATATCATAATGAAAACATTGTTGCTGCAATGGTATGCACATAGTTATTGTAGGTGATTTAATAAAGAACTGACAATGTGTGCAGTCAGTGTATGGTGTGGGAAGAAACTGGTGAATGAACTGGTTTTTGTAAGTTAAGCATGCCAGTAGGAAATGACTAGCCTTATTTGTAGATAAAATAATGTTCTTATGAGTGCCAGATGTGAAATGTGGAGTGGGGTATGTTTGAGCATACTGTTCTGGTATTGGCCTGGAGGCATCGATGGAATCTGTACAGTAACTGTTAAGTGTGTTGGCAAGTTAAGTAACCAACCATATTGGAACAGGATGAGAAATACTGTTTTCCTATACCCCTTTGATTACTCTTTTCCCTTTTTGAGAAGGTACGTTGCTTTGAAATTCATCATATGAACTGTCACAGTTCTATTGAGCATGGATTGTCTTTTTTAACAGTTAATGCTGCATGAATTGTGTATGTGGACTTTTTCTGAATTTTATGGTCTTATTTTTTTGATAAATCAAACTGTAAAGCATTGTAATCCACATAGTATGACTCATTTATGTCGCCATACGAAAAATTGAGCAGTAGTGTCTCTTCAAATTATGAGCAAGAGCCAAATTAGAAGTGATGTGTAGTGCCCATGTTTATTTATACACAAGCATCTGTTATTTCTTACTTCTTTTTATGTGCATGCCTGACTGTTTATCATCTAATACCATTGTGTTCATTTCTTCAGCTATTTCTATGAATATATACGAAACGAAGGACCACAAAAGATGAAAGACCTTGAGAATAAATGGCTGATGGAACGTGTTGACTTGGAAGTTGTCAGTGATTGTATAAAGCCACACACTAGTAAGTTAATTTTTTTTAGTTATATAAACAGGTGTTAAAAATTTGCACACACTTGTGCTACGCATCACATCATATAGTCCTTTTTTGAGGTTTTTTTGTGGTAGTGTTTGTGTACTGAACACATTCACGTGTCAATGGATAGTTTGTCCAAGTGTCTGTCAACATTAATTGTATGATTCATAAGCAGCAAATTTTGTGTCCCCTTTTCAGTGACCAATCATTTTAAATTCATCTGTATTTTTTTGTTGTTGTTCAAATTAAGTTTTCCAGTGCACACTTAATTGTACCTCAGAATTTGTCATACATTTTTTACAGATGGTGAAGGAAGAATTAGTTGATTGATGGGTCAGGGTACAAGTAGTGATCATGCTGTGATAAGTGTGACATTGGTATGGAGCCTGCAGGGCAAGGCCTGGTCTTTCTGGTACCAGCTACGCTGTTAACCCATGGAGCTATCCAGCTCTTGATCATAATTGTTGTTTCATTAACTTTCATGTTTTGATATGTGAAGGATTCTAGACCTCATTCATGGGGTTTTCCCATTTTCATAGGCTCCCTGTTCCTGTACCCTGTCAATCTGAGATCTCCCCGCCTCCCTAAATGTCAAAAGCCTGCAGTTTGCGACATGTAATTCACCCAGTTTAAACAGGGAATACATGGAAGTGCCGGTGGGGGAGGTATCTTTAATTGTCAGGTGAGAATTAAGAATTAAATGAATAAAAGCAAATTTATTATACAGTAAATCAGAAATGACAAAACCAAATACCCAAAATTATTTTATCAGAACACACACATATAGCAGAAGCACAAAAATGACAGTTCTTCCCCACTTACCATCAACATAATACTCAGAACTGAATCTAGAAGGCTCCACCCTCTCTACAGGCACATTAAACTGCTTACTTGTTGTTCAGAAGAAATGAACAGCAGAAATACACATTAAACTAAACACCGCCCAACACCTACAAGGACCCTGTACACAGTCCTGCTCATGCAAAACCATAATTCAGAAGTGAATATAGAATGAAGTTGACAGATCAAGCATTGTTCACTGAGGTATCTTAGGGTGAGGAAGGGTAAGGAAAGCGGGCAGAGAGCATCATGCATAAGATGGCACTGGCTGCAAAGTGCTGTAACCTTGTACAAATTGTACTAGTCTTTTCAGAGTTCTTCCTTCATCTGTTGCTTTATGAAAGAGCATTTACTATGTGTGGGGTTTTTTCCTGCCTTTTTATTGCCTGTCATTTGGTGTTTAGTGAACTGGTTGTTTTATCCATGGTGTGCTTCTTATTCTTTCTGCTTCAGTGGAATACCCATTTAAGATTTCATTGTCAGTGATTTGTATATTTTTTTATATTTAACATTTTACACACCCGTCCAGGCAGGCCTTGGGGCCCACCGAGCCTCTTATACAGTGGATATCAGGTCACTCTCGGAGTTAAAGTGGCCAGGGAATGGCATTAACCACTCATTCCCATCTAGCACCAAGGTTAAAGAAAGAGTAGAGCTGTACCTGTACTTCTTCTCTCTGCCATCATGGCAGGTAGTGGGGTGAACTTTACCTTTTTTATGCATTATTTATGTGGCGCTTTAGCTGGGGCCACAAGCAAAGAATGCAAAATAGGAGAAGCTCGTAGAGTGTTAAAGTATGATTCTCTTGCACTGCTGCAGTATGTCATTGAGTGCACTGGGGAGAATTTCCTCTCCTGTAGAACTAAGTTGTGAAGATGGCAGCACTCTGCCCTTCTCACCAGCATCGATAATGCTTTGTTGTTGAATTTAAGTGCCCAGTGTACTCTGCAAAAAAAAACCTGGGATTTAAATGGCTGCCTGTTTTGCATATTCTTGTGTGACATCTTCATTGGATATTTGGTTGTCTTGCCATCACATGGTGTGTGGACTGTAGGTGACTTTTGGTGCCAGAGGGTTAATGTAACCTGGTAAAATACATGGCCATACCACTCTAACATTTTTATATTCTTTAATTTTTTATTTCATGTCCACAGTTGTAGCTCTGACAAGAATATAACACAAGGTAAATGCAACTATGCTATAACAGATGAGGGTAGAGTGAATGCAAACTTCCAGTTCAGAAGACTAGAATCCTATGACCACTGGAATAAACCTGTGCACAAAATTATGGTCCTCCAGCCTGGTGTTTTGTTAATTGCTCACTATAGTTGCGAAGTTATAAAAGGTATAACTGGAATTTGATATATTTAAGTGCTGAAACAGATAATTCTGCCAGTCTTTATGTGTGGGTATGAATGCCGAAATGGACATTTTTGACCAAAAATACCTGTCGTAAACTTCCACATTAAATGTAATATTTGCGGAACAGTGTGCAGGTGTGTTACGTATACATACTACAAATATGAAAGTAAATTTTGCAGTTGTGCCTTATATCATGGAGGTGTATGAGGGCATGGAGGTAATGTTTCATACACTGATGTATTAAACTCTGTTTAGGGATGAGTAGTAAGTTTTATGCTCCAGCAACTGTACGTACAAGAGCCCCAGGTACACATTGATTACAAAGCTAGTAGGATCATGATATGACTAATATGGTAGACAGATAATTTTATATACTTTCTGGGAATTGAACCCTGATCTCCCATCTGGTAGTCATATGATTTATTCACTGCTCTGTTCTGTCCCTTTCTTCACAGAACAATTTTCAGAACTGTTTTCACAATATGTCCAGATATAAAAACGAGTGAAAGGCTGCCTTCTGTATTAACCCTTTGGCTTTTTATGCAAAAAGGAACCACATCTCAAGAAGGAAAGAAAGTCCATAAGGCACTGTCTGAATATAGTTATGTACTTGCTGCAGCAGTTATTACATACCTTATTGTTAGATGGTCTCTCTGTAACCCATTACCAGTTACCACATAGAGTTATGCCTTTGTGTAACAGTTTTTGAAACATCCTGATATGTACAGTCCAACATTTCACTTTTTGCCTGTTGAATTTGGCATCTCTCCTTGGTTTGGATGTGACTACACAGTCCTCTTCCCAGTCTGAGTAGGCCAATGCTGGCAACTGATTGCCTGCCTGCCTATGGGTTGTAGTGGGCTTGTCTGTGGTCCTCCAAGTCCTACCATATTCCTCACAAGTGTCAGTCTGAAGTCTGTGTGTGAGATTTTAGAACCATGGGACTTCAGGGGAATGTGGCTGTTTAGAACTGTGAGGTCGAGGAAATAAGAAAGGAGTTCCTTCTCCATTTCCATGCACGGTGACTGATAAAGTAGCTGTTGGTCTTTCATTTTTATCAGTGCAACCCTTGTGGGAGTTGTAATCTTCCGCAGTGGCTGGCTTCAGGGCATTTCCACTCTCATCACACAAACTGCCCTCTGGTATTAGATTGTGAATATCAGCAGGGGCATGTGGCGTTTGTTCTGCCAAACCATTACTGTCATGTCACCACTTTTCTTGTCCTGTCATCGTGCTTCATTTTCATTGTCTTTCTTTTGAAGTTATCAGGCATTCCCTTACAGTTTGGTTTAACTGTACTGCAACAGTTTATTTTCTGTTTTGTCAGATTGTTATACAAGTTCAGAGAATAAAAGAAATTTCCATATATAACTTTGGCTTCTTTTAATTTTTACTGTGAAGTGGAAGTAACACGTAACGTGCAAAAAGTGGTCTTGTATCATTGTATTGGGGGACAAAGGTGTGAAGAATTGTTCTGCCTTGTCCAGTATTTCCGGAGTTTATCTTACATGTTATGGCCAATCCATACAGTGATTGCTGGAAATGAAAACATACCAGAATTTATAATATCTGGAAGTGGGGTTGGTGTTCTGTTACATCTGTCCAAATATTAGTGGCAGTGTTTGTTGGTCTTTGTCACCAGCAGAGGAATAACAGATGCAAAATGAACTTGAAAATTCTTAAAGGTGACAAATGTTTTGCAGTTCTGCATTCTGTGCCTGGCCTCTTGTCACCACCCATTAAGTGATGGGTGTGCCCTTAGTTAGCTTGATATTGTTGGTATGGCAGTGGTGCTGATGGTTGTTGTTCTCCATCAAAATCATAATCATTTTCTTGTAATTCTGTATTCGCATATGCATCTGAATCAGTATTGCAGATCAGCACAGATTCAGTATCTTCATTATGAAGCTTTATTTTGGGAGTTGAATACATACAGGTACTAAATTTTGCAAAAAAGCAGGTTCACTGCACTGTGGACAAACACTGAGTGACTCTGGTCGCTTTGTAAATATTAACATATTCATGTATTTTTGCAAGTCATATTTCTTTTGGTTGTAACTGTACACCCCTTTTTCCGTAGGTCTATGCGTATAACTTTTTCCTTGACACTGGGAAAGAGTTCAGAAGAAAGAAGCCCGAATTTAAGGCTAAGGAGAATGAAATAGAGCGTACTACTAAAATTTGTATCTTTTAGAGAAATGCTTCTTTTTTATACTGCCTAAAAATATTTTATAGTAAACTATGGTGTAGACTACGGTGTTCTCCATGCTTGCTTGAGTAAATGCAGTTTTGTTTGTAAATATCATCTTCAGGACATTTAAAGTTTTCATACATATTGTGACAAACATTTAAATATCCTGAGACTCTTCTGGACTGCTGACACTGTAGGGTATGTGAACTGCCTGCATCTAAAGGTTAATGGAGACTGGCTTGGTTATTACACCAAAGAGAATGAAGTCAGCAGAAAGGAGCCTTTAGAGAAGACATTTAACTTTCACCATGTGGAATTAGGTGTGAAGTTACGTAGTTTGGGACCCCATATTGCCATAGCGGTAATAAGTATTATAATGCATTGGTGGTGAACCAATTACAGCTTGTGAAGCAAGATGTTTGTGTATGGTGCTCATGTCTTTGAGCTTACTGGCAAGAAGAAGTGCTGCTGACATACTCATATAGGCCATCATTTCGTAATGGACAGTTGCTTGTTGTAAGGAACGTGGCGAGCTGTGAAGTCCTGTCTTGAGTAGACCATATTGTAGTTGACTGTGCAAAACATAAAATGGTTCCAGTGGCATTCCTTTTCCAGCACATTACCTGAAACTCCTAGGGATAATCATGAGAATTCACCTCCTGCTATCCTTTATATCTCCAGTGCTTTAGAGAATTCTTATAATAAAACCAACTAAATGCACTAATTTCTCAAGTTTATTTTTGGAATAAAATTCTACATGTTTCGGACAGTTCCTCTGTCCATCATCAGGAGTTTTTCACTGTACACACAGCAGTCGTATATGTCAAGCAGGTTTGCTGACAGCTAGTTCTGTCCTGATCCTGCTCGCAAGCCGTCAGCAAACCTGTGTGACATATACCATTGCTGTGTGTACAGTGAGAAACTCCTGATGATGGACAGAGGAACTGTCTGAAACATTTAGAGTTTTATTCCAAAAATAAATTTGAAAAATTAGTGCATCTGGTTGGTTATATTATAAGAATTTATCATGATGCACGGTCACCTGAATGTCAAATTGCTTTAGAGAAGTACTCTCAGCTCCTCTGATTTTTAATTGTTAACTGTAAGTTGGTAGAAACTTTTTTTTTTTTTGGTCTTTTATGCATTTTACATTTTATATGTTCAGAATTGATTTGTTTTAATTTCTCTTAAGGTAGGCCCCTTTACTGCCTGGTAGAACATTAGATTTTTCCAAATTTTCCATATCTGCTGCTGCTTATTTGGTAGGGAAGTGATGGCTTAAGATTAATTTTCCTTGTGTGCTTTTGATACGTTATAACTAACTGTAGATAGGCACAACTGGTACTGGTAACTGAGCCATCATCTGTAGACCAACCATAAACACCTAAATAGATTTTGACTTGAACTGGAGAGAATTTACGACTGTAGAAATATGAATTTAATGTTCAATGGGCATTCACTGTAATATGAAGAACCTTTTATCTTTTGTGGCATGGGTGACAACTTGCAAGGTTCTTTAAATTGCTTGTTCTTTTGTTTTAGATATCTGCTCTTTCTTGCGTCAGTCATACCGCTTCGTTTCTGTTGATGACTACATGTGCCTCGCAGAACAACTGTCTGAGACATACAAGAAGGCAAAGACAGAGCTTGTTCAGAGCTTGTCCTTCACTTTGATGGGAGTTGCAGATTGTACAAAGAAAATATTACCTGACAGGTCTGAACACCCAATCCTTAGCAGTCACCACATTGACCCTGTCTTGAACTTGCCTGTGATAGGTAATTCAAATACACACAACTATGTTGGTAAGCCATGTTTTGAGACCATGTACAGGTCATTTTTTGGTACACCCCAAGGAAGTACAAACAATGATGAAGTGTTTATTCCTGATGCTGAAGTTGGTGATCCAGATATCAATACTGCAGAAGATATATTGACTGCTAAGAGACTTCCAGCTGCCAGTATTGAAAGTGTAAATGAAGGAGATTCTTTAGGCATAATTTACAGCAGCTCTGATGGTTCTGATGAGCTTGACAATAGAAGTGATGAAGTTCACGATGGCGATGGCGATGATGATGAGGAGGAGGAGGAGGAGGAGGAAGAGGAGGAGGAGGAGGAGGAGGAGGAGTATGAAGATGGTGAACAGCAGGAGAAGAGTCAGATCATCTGCATAGAGAACACTGCAAAGAACCATGAAAAGGAGAATATAAATGAAAAAGAGGAGGCAATGAGCAAACAGATTGAGGAGGATCTGGCAAAAGGCTTAAATCCTGATGCTAATGAGTTTAAACCTCTAGAAGTAGTAGTTCCTGAGCATGGGGAGTTGAAGTCACATTCCGAAGGAAATGTTGAAGCAAAAACAATTGTTCCAGCTCCAGTTGACGACATTAATTTGATTGGCACAGCCTCAGGTAAGTCATATGCAGTATAGTTGATGAGTTATGTGCATTTTACCTATCGTTGATTAGTATACACATGTACAGTTGAACCTGTTCATAACAACATGGGTTTATGTGGCACCTCATCAGTAGTGTCACATATTCTGTGGTACCAATTAATTTCTCACCGTTAACCATACCATCATACTTTTCAGTTAGAACAGCACTCGTTTATAATGACATGAAATATTCAGTCTGTTTTGTGGTGTCATGTACTCATATTTATATTGACTGAGTCTAGCCAATATTAGATTTTGAAAGGCAACATACTGCATTAAAATGTGGGAGATACGTAACTTTTCAGATGTTTTTCAGTATGTCGGATTTCCTGTTCTTGGAGTGATTTTTGTGCAGTGGCTCTCTCCTGGCAAGTGATGGTGTTTAGTCTGGAAGAAGTGTACTGACATTTCACAGGATCCTCTTGGCTCCATGCACAGATTAGAAGCATAAGCTGCATGTGGAGAGACACTGTGGGTAAAGGGATAGGGTAGATTAGGTTAGAGATCTGGCTGGGCTATTGGGAGGTGGGTTGTAAGGAAGTAAGGTGTTCATGAAAGAGTGAGTGGGACTGTTGAGGAGAAACAGGGACAAGAAGTTAAGGAAGAAATACTTTGAAATCTGGGCATTAAATAATAAGAGTACATGCATGTACAGGTACAAATGGATAGGGGTGGGTGTTGGAAGGCAGGAAAGCTGGAATCATAAAGGAAGGGGAGGGAGGAGGCTGTTGAACCAGTAAGAGGAGAGGGAAGTAAGCATGGCTGGTTAGAAAAAAGTGGAATAAGTGAAGAGGAGCTATAATTGAATAAGAATATTAAAATGAAATCATAGTTAGTTAAAATTAATTAAAATTGAAGAAACAGTGAATAATGTAGCAGGAGAGAATGGGCTTTGTCTGAGCAGGGCTTGGAAATGTCTGCTATACTACTAGGGCGTATATGAGGAGGTAGCCATCATATCAAGGTTTTTTTTCCAAGTCTGCCATACTTGGGGCAGTACACACTGCTCTTTTCAGGGCCTTCACACTGTCTCTCCCCCACCCACCCCATCTATGGTATTTAAGGTAACAGGAGGATGTTGTAGAGGAAGAAGAACTGTGGGAAAGACTAGAGGTAGGGTTAGGAGAATGCTGTTTGGAGTGATGCCATAGATTTACTTGAGGTATGGAACTGTAAGTTGGCAGCAAAGAAGAAAGAATTCTGGAGGAAGGCGATCAGGGAGTCTGTGGTCCAAAAATGGACCAAATGTCATAGAAGGAGGAGGAGGAGATGATGACTTAGTATTTCTCCCTTGACTTCCCTTTACAGTTTCCTCCACATCTGCCCACTACCTTCAGAAATAACCCTTTCAAGGGCCCCTTTTGTTGCTCTTCACCTTACTTTCACCTCATTTCCCATAGGCTTTGGCCCTGTTTCTGTATCCACACTGCCATTTCTGCATATGGCTTATTTGCCCACCCTCAAGGAGGAGGAAGGAGGTTTTCAAAACTTCAGTACACTTCTACCTGTCTGCATGGCATCGCCTTTGACGATAATGATCATTTTCTGTAGACATCATCCTATTTATATAGTAGAGTGATACCTCAGCTAATGAAGATAATTCGTTTCAGAATCACATTCGTTAGCCGAAACGTGATACAGATGGAAAAGATAAGCTCCTGGAATGGCCCGACTGATCATATTTGCTGCTTTATGTTAGCGTGCGCGTCCACTAAAACATTCGTTAGCCAATCCATATTCATTAGCTGAGTCCGAAAACAGCGAAAAAATCTTCGTTAGTCGAAAAATTCATTAGCAGGGTCACTCATTAGCCGAGGTATCACCGTATTGAATTATACATTTCCAACATACTGCAGTTTAAGTAATTTAATTGTTATTATCGTTTAGGGAAGTACATTAGTGCCATTGTGCCGGGAGGGTTGTGCTTGTATAGTTCATATTGAGCAGAAATAATAGAAATGTTTATGTCCCATATGCACTTTGGTATCTGTACTGTTAACTGTTTTTGTCAGTAATGCTGTCCGTGACATCTGTGCACCAGTTTGTATCTGCCATTCTATAGCTTTGTTAGGTGTAAATGATAGTATCAGCAATACACTAACATCCTGACCAATGTGGATATTTTATAAATTGCTGAGAGTGCATTTCAGGATTTCCAGTTTTAAGTAAACTTAAACTAAGTTACCTTGTATTACTTCCCTGCATCTGACATTAGAGTAACTTTTTTTCACCCCCTAGGTGTACCTTCTTTGCAGTCAGCAGGTTCAAAACTTGAGAAGTGGTCTTCGGCAGATGATCAGCCCAGAGTTTCACCAGCACCTTTCACTCATTTATGCTCACAGAATACTGCTCTTCCTCCGGCTGTGGAACTTGAACACCCAATAGTGTACACGCCAACATTTACTGCACCAGTAGGGCCTTCACAACAGGTTGTAAGTTGAAACTGTGAGCTGATAGCATGAAGTCAAGTATGCAAGGATGTACACTGTATTAATGCTAGTTGCTATGACTTGGCAGAATGTTTATTTTGTCTCACTCAAATATGAACATTTTCCTCTTTTTTTTCTCTCTCTCTCTCTCTCTCTCTCTCTCTCTCTCTCTCTCTCTCTCTCTCTCCCCCCATGCTAGTGATTTTAGTAGGACAGCTGAAGGCACGTAGACTGCAGTAGCTGCTTGCACCAGTGCAAGACTTTTTTTTAGTATTATTAAGGAGGTAATGTATTTGAAATGAGATATAAGAACTTGAAATTCAGGGGAAAACATAAAAGGAAATTTAACATTAAATACTTTAAAGATACATTGTATCTTAAAACAGTGTAAACAGTCGTGAAGTATTGTTATATGGATAACAGTAGCATGTCCGGTGTCTGATAAAAAGGCTAAAAAGATGGATACTGTGGGTCATGAGCAGTCATTGCTGAGGGTGTCCCTTCTGTACCTTGAATGTGAAGTATATTGGTTTACATATTGTGTACTGGTGACAGTTTATTACGATCTGTACTGCGGTTAAAGTGTTACATCACAAGAAGCTCCAACAGGTGTCTGTGTGTCATAAGTCTGAATTGGCCACCCTTAAAAATTTATAAGTAATGGTTAAAGGGGAGAGTGCCATTCCTGTGCAATGTTCATGGCCCTGAAATGCGGTGTGTTCGTGTGTGCGTGCACGCAGTAGTGTAGGGGATGTAAACATACCAACAAATTCTGTATGAAAAAATTTTCTGTGTGTCAACTATTGTGAAGTTGCTATTGGTGCGAAATTTCTGAGGTTGAATGGAACAAATTTAACAAAGCTAGAATCTGTACTAGTAAAAAATTATTTGCAGAACTTGCTCATTAAATTGTAATGTTATTAAGTTGTAATTCTTGCTGGCTTCCTCAAACAAATGTGAAGGAGGTTAGGTGTGGGAAGTTCTTCCGTGAATTTCTTGTTATTTTATTCAAGAAATAATTAAACTTTTTGCATGTTGGTGATTGATTAGTCACTGATTCTGGTGTGTAGACTGTGTTGTTGTTGTTGTTGTTGTTGTTGTTGTTGTTGTTATCGTCGCTGCTGCTGCTCATGCTGCTAATGGCACCAGGTAGCCTGTTGTGTCCATTTTCAATGTGGAAATTTCCACTATGTTTGTGTGGTACTTTGATTGGTACCTACCATATTGACATAACCAAGAAAATGGTAATATCAAGTTTCACTGCCCTAGTAGCCCAGGTATCATGTGACTGAAGTGTGTTAGACATATCAAAGGATTAGCACTCCTTGGCCGAACATATTTGTAGCCATGGTAGCTTATCCCATATGATGTGCTTGTCCTAGATACACCTTAAAGTTTTAATTAATTTTCTTAAAATTGAATAGGTAGAAATGTATGGAACACATTGTTTGTTCGTATATGTGTGTCTCGTCTTTGTAGGTGTGCAACATGTTACACCCATCTCGTCTCTCTCGACTTAATCATGTTAATATTTTTGGAAGAGTACAAATTGTGTGGCTTCTTATTGTCTAATTTTCTTAAATCTTCTTTTAATTCCTCTTAGACAGTATAATGAAGAAATCACAGTGCAATGAGTCAATGTTTAAAAAAGCATATAATGTAGTAGGCATTGTGTTAATATGACATTATGATATGTGTATGTTTCCTAACTTATTATTAGCATTTGCGCTTGGTGTGACTGAAATGTTTTTGTTCCTCCATTCAATGTCTTTGATATTCATGGCTTGTGCCTCTTGGACAAGGATGGAGTCCACATCTAATGTCTGAGACCCTGTACAGTATGACTTGTGGTGATATGGTGCTGGTAACAGTGGCCAGAAGAGGGGAATTAACACGTAAGACGGACTCATATTCATAATAGTGGGGCTCGGGCTGGTCTTAACACACATCGTTTTGACTTTTAAACAGGTAAAGGCAGAAAGTGTGCATGAAAATCTACTTTGGATCTTACCTACCCTTGAACTGGAGACTTGTAACAGTGGATTAAAGTTCTTTACCCTTCTTTTACTAACTTACTCCATGGAGCAAAATCCTTCTTGAGAAACTAACTGGTTCTCAGGTAGTCAAGAAATTTCCCACATTTTATAGAACCCAAAGGTTCATTATTACATAAGTGCGTGCCACCCATTTCTGTCGTGAGCCACATCAATCCAGTACGTGTCCTATCTGTCCCACTTCCTGAAGATCCATCTTAATATTATCCTCTCTATACCTGCATCTTACAAGTGGTCTCTTTCCTTCAGGTTTCTTCACCAAAACCCTGTTTGCACCTCTCCTCTTCTCCATACATGCTACATGCCTCTCCCATCTCATTCTTGTTGATTTGATCACCCAAATGATGTTTGGTAAGGAGTACAGATCATTAAGATCCTCAGTATGTACATTTTTCCACAACCCCTGTTACCTCATCCCTCTAAGGCTCAAATATTCTCCTCAGCACCCTTTTGTCAAACACCTTCAATCTGCATTCCTCCCTCAATGTGAGCAACCATGTTTCACACCCATACAAAGCAACATGCAAAATGCTGTGTGTCTAAATCCCTGTATTTTTGGATAGCAAAGATTCTACACCGAATGATAACAAGCATCCTGGTCTATGCATAATTCTTTCTGAATAGAATTTTGATTCATTAACACCTTTTTACTGGGTCCGGAGTTGATAGGACATTTTTAAGAGGTTGGGAGATTGGTTACATATCACTAAGCTTTAAGGAACAACTTTTCACTTATAGTTATCAAAATATTGTAATGCACATCTGCTATTTAGATGTATTGTTGTTGAAAGATTCTGGCTTTCTGCTGATTCATACTAAATATCTACCAGTGCTTCATGTACCAATGTTGAAAATCATGTGGTTGCAGCTTTGCATCTTACTGTATAATTTATTCCATGATGTTACAGAAATTGAGTGACAGTACTACCCAGACAAATGAAATGCAAAATTTTGAGATGGAAGTGGTAATTTTAAAAATTAAAGTGAAGGACCTGGAGCAACAGCTAGAGGATACTACCATTGAAAAGGAAACATTAAAGAAGACTTTGGAATCAAAACTGGAACAGCAGGTTAAAAAAATGAAGGTGGTGTATGTTGGTATATTCATTGTAATGTAAATTATGGCTTTTAAGCAGTATTTTATCTGGGTGCTTACAGTTATTGTATAAGGGGAAGTAATGTCTGTTTGTGATATGCATTTCCAGAACCACTTCATGGATACAGATGAACTAAATGTGAGAGATGTGCAGTTAAGTTTATCATTTGAACTATATTTTCATCTGTGTTATTCCACTTTAATTTGAATATCGTATGGGGCTTTTATTAATTGTTTTTAAAGAATGGCTTGTACTTATGTTTATTGGACCATGCATCATCTTGATAGTTGAGTAAAGAGAGACCAACTTGATGTCACTTTCTTTATTATTTCTTTATATAATGCTCAACATGTTTCGGATGTTAATACATCCATCCTCAGGAACTTGCGACTTATGTGTTGAGTTATTTTGTGGGTTACATTGATCTGGTTCGATGTGTGTTGGAGTTACGTTGTGGTATGGCTGTGGTGGTGTGGT
>Ga0123357_10002278_pt1 | contig 21256 bp, 28 predicted proteins | sample TergutEmb28metaG_FD_89873 | JGI IMG/M metagenome (GOLD analysis project Ga0123357, IMG submission 89873) | Embiratermes neotenicus P4 segment gut microbial communities from Petit-Saut dam, French Guiana - Emb289 P4 | ecosystem: Host-associated > Arthropoda: Insects > Digestive system > Gut ... | reverse complement strand
TGGCTGGTCAGGAATGCAGAACTCATGGCTGCATTGAGGATCTGCCGGGTCAATGGCGACTGGTCAAGGTACTGGGAGACGAAAATGGCCGCCTGAGGTCCCCCACGCTTTTAATCGCACCCGTCGGCATCGGTGGAACCACAATGGCGAAAGGCAACGATGAACAATTCATCACTCAATTCCACCACCCGGATGATCCATTTGACAGTCGTTCGTATGTGTGCAGCCTGCCACCGGGGCGCCAACATCATGGTCTGCCGCATCGGCGAAACCCAAGTAGTCGCGGTACAGAGGGAAGTAAGCGTAGCCATCGGTGCAGCGAACTTCCTGCAGATCGACGGCGGCGTCGATTGCGTGCAAGTCCCTCATAGGCTTTGTAGCAATTCGGGTTGGCGACGATGGCGCGGATCATGCCGCAGCAGCGTTATCCATCACTGTACTCGAACCTTGAACCTGCCGCTGAATGCCGCATCCAGCATGTCACGAAACCGGGCCTGGAAGTCGTCCAACTCGTGCAACAATCGGTCCCTGTCTGACGGCTGGAAGGAACCCACCTTGTCTGCGATCGACAGCAGCGGGTTGGCTGCCCCGAAACTTCGCGTCGCACCTGATTGGAAGTGTCGATCCATCCGCTGGTGACGGACGCCGATCCGTGGTCCAAAGAGCGGTAGCGCAGGATCGTGCCGAGCCGTGTCCCGATTGGGCACGGGAGGTCGGCGGCAGTATGCTTGCAGTCAGTAGATGGCTTATGTGACTATGATTCCTGCTTCGAGCAGTGCTTTAGCCACGATTACATACAGGTCAGGGGCAACGGGACTGCCGGGAGTGTGGCGTGCGGAAAGCGTGGCGACGAGTTTCGCGTCAGTGAATGGCGGGATGCGGAGTCTGTGTGCGATGGCGATCATGCGTAGGCCCGCGGCACCGGACGCTTTGCAGACAACAGTCGGAATCGGTGTATCCTTGGCGTAGCGGATGCCGACAACGCTATCTTTATATATCACGACCATGACCGCGCGCCGAATCCCTATACGGCCAGCCTCAGCAGCCAGCTGGTTGCGCAACCGGCGCCGCTCACCGCGAACGTATGGATCACCTTCAAGATCCTTGGCTTCACGCTTGGCTTCGGTCTTGGTCATTCGCATTTCACGCAAGAAAAGCTTTCGCTGCGTCAAGATGTCAAACATGCCGATTACGAGGAAAGCCACCACCGCAGTCACTGTGAGCGGCCGTAAGAGCGCGAGAGCCACCGTAGCCACACATCCCGGTCCGCAAGTAGGTATCTCTATGAGAGACTGGATTGAGCCGCGGAGCACGAGCCAGAACGTTGGCACTAGAACGAGGAGCTTGACAACCGCTTTACTGAATTCGACGATATTGTGTAGCGATACGATTCTCTTGGCACCCTTTGCGGGATTGATATGGTCGAACTGGGGTTTAAGGGGGTCGAACGAGAAGACTGGTCCGAATGTTGCGGACATCCCAGCGAGAATGGTGCTCGCGGCGACTAAGCCGGCTAGCGTGAAGCTGTGGCGCACCACTAAACTGCCTGCCATATCAATCGCCACCGGCCAAGTCTGGGAGAACGGCTGGTCAGCCGACTTGATGAGGATATCGACCAGTTGTTGGAGTTGCTTTTGGATGTCTGGCAAGAAAAACAGTAGATAAACAATGACAACAATAAATGCCACCGCACTGATAAGATCCTTGCTGTGCGGAACCTGACCTTTACGGCGCGCATCACGAAGCTTTTTGTCAGATGCGGGTAGGGTTTTCTCTTCGCTCTGTTCTGCCACGTCTGCAAATCCGGAGAGGCAAAATTTGGTGATAATGACTATGGCGGCTCATTTCCGGATCACAGCAGCGATGTCGTGCTGGGTCAGGAGAGAGCCGGCTACAAGGTAAATTGGCCGGGAATCGGGCGTCGCGTCAACGAAATAGAAGCGCGGCTTCGCCAATTTCACGGCCGCATCCAAGGACGTAAACTGCCGGCGGTCTTTGGGAACAGAAGCGGCCTGCAGTCTCTTTGAATGTCATGAGAATGCTCGCTTTTTGGTCCGTGCACAAGTTTAATCTTCTGGTTTGTCGCCACTCTCAAGGAGAGCGTGGCACTTTCGCACCACCAGTCCCGTGACTTGGACGGAACAGCGCAAAACGCGCGATACTGCCACAGGTGCGGAACTGGAGGTGGTACTTCTTCATGGTGTCCTGCTAGGCCATCGGAGGGGAGGCGCCCGGCGTGACGGAGAGGTCCGTCACAATCTTTCGGGGCTGGCAGTTCGGACTTCAGATGGCAGAGGGCGCTGCACGTGGTCACTGACTTCTCGCCTCAATGAGCTGTGCAGGATTGCTTGGGGGGGCTTGCTCATCCGCTGTAGCCGGGTGTCCGCCCATTCCTCGCTTCCCAACCGCAACGCCTGCCGTTGCGGAGCCACCATAGATGTAGTTTTGAGCGGCCCGAGCGGCGGGCGCTGCGGGCGCGGAACCGATCCTGCGCCCCCTCACCAAGTCACTCTCGCGCTCAGCCATGGCCTCGAGGTTGGCAGCATTGGCGCAGCCAGGCGGCAGTCGCGGGGGAAATTGTGTGTCAGTTGCGTCTGGCACCAGGCAGGACTCCGGCACGAGGATATTGCGGACCTGGCCGGGGCGTTCATACGAGGATGTGCGGATCCGGACGTAACCGGGTGAATAGTCGGGCGGAAGCTGGGTACAGGCACCCAGCGTGAGCACGACCATGAAGATGCAGTATGGGATGGTTCGTCTTACCGGATTGGCGAGGTTATATGATTGTGTGGACATTTGATGCTGTTCATATGTTATGTTTGTCATTTTATAATCACGCCCGTTTTGCGGCTCAGGGAAGAGGAGGAGGTATATCGTGGACTTGGAGAAGGAGCGGCGCGAGGGCGGTCGAGTGGTGTTGCAAGTTGATGGCGGCTCGGGGTAACGAGATAGGGCGTAATCAATATGACGAGTTCGGTCTCGTCGCGGCGATAGTGTTCCGATGTGAATAGTGCTCCAAGTATGGGGACATCACCGATACCAGGGAGCTTATCTAGCTGCTGCGATAGCTGGCGCTGAAAGAGTCCCCCAATGGCGAATGTCTGACCACTTGCCACCTCAACAGTGGTGTCGGCGCGACGCATAGTAAAGCTTGGGACGTCAGTGCCGTATAGTTTTACTCCGGCAGCTGGATTGATGGCGCTGACCTCAGGCCGGACGTGGAGGGCGATGCGGTTTGTTCGAATGATCGTGGGGGTGAAGTTTAGCGAAACGCCAAATGGCTTGTATTCTATGGACATTGCTCCGCTGGACTGGGCGATAGGAATCGGAACCTCACCACCGGCAAGGAAGCTGGCAGGTTGACCAGTGACAGCGGTCAGGTTTGGCTCGGCGAGAACAGTGAGCAGACCGTTGCGTTGCATGGCCTCTACGACGGCATCAATATTCAAACCACCTCCCGCCGAGGCGCCAGCTCTTCCGGGGAAACCGCCTCCGGCGGAAGCGCTCACGCCCCCAAAGATATGCCAATTGATACCAAGCCTCTTTAGTTCAGTGCGGTTGACCTCAGCAAAGCGTACGCGAATGTTCACCTGCTGGGAGCCGGCCAGCGTGGTGTCATTCAACGGCCTCGATGCAGAACTCATTTCGGCCGTATTTTCGATGGCAACAGCTTCCTCGATCGCCTGGGTGTGTCCGGTGGCTACCACTCCCTGCCCGATCATGGAAAGCTCTGCTCTTGATCCTGGGTGCAATTTTTGCTGCGCTTCGTTGGCGACGTCCGAATTGATCGCGACGCGAAGGTTTAGATTCGCTTTGACTGTGCGTCCTGATGTGAGGGCAAGCAGGTTTGTGGTGCCGCTCTTTTTACCGTACACATAGGCCATATCAGCGGCGATCACTTTAACGTCGCCGATGGATGCGTCACCGATGAAAACCGACTCGACCGGGCCGTCAAAATGTAGCAACCGCCCCTCGCCCACCATCAGGTCAACGGGCTGCTTCTGCGCGTTCGTCACCTGCACGGTGGTAGGAAGGTCTTCGGCGTGGGCTGGAGGCGGGGCGGTCCATAGAGCAACGAGTGCGACGGCTAAAAACACCCACCAAGCTACATTAACCTGAATGGTACGGGAAAAGCAATGACGCGACGGCGCGGTGCAGGACGGGTGTGCCAGTTGGGATCTGTTATCCATGTTTTTCCTCAAATTTTTGAACTCGTGTCGCGATCGGCAGTTGCGCTCGCGTAGGTCTGTTCGAAGCCGTCGGTTATCGGTGCGTCGGCGCCTTGCGTGGACTCGACCGCTACGTCATCTGCGATCGTTGCAATCGGGTGGACACTGAACTCCGGCACCAGTTCCTGATAAGACAAAACAGGAACATCAATGTCGTTGCGCATCAAGAGATTGCGCAAATGCCGGCGAACGTCCATGGAAGCCAGCACCACTGGGCGAGTATCTGTCGCAGCTGCGAGAGCCTGGCGCACGCGCTGAATGATTGGTTGTGCGTCGTCGGTGGAAATGCTGAGAAATGGACCGACAGCTGTTGGCTGGACAGAAGAACGCACGGTTTTCTCCGCGGCACGCTCAAGCATATAGGCCACAATCACCCGGTTGCGATCGGCACAGCGGAAACAAATTTCGCGCCGCAACATCATCCGAACATATTCAACGAGTGATACGACCTCCTGTTCGCGCGGTCCAAATTCTACGATCGCTTCGAGGATCAGACGCAGGTTGGCGATTGGCACATTTTCGTCGAGCAGACGGCGCAGAATGTCCGCCACCTTATGCACCGGCGCTATCTTCAATGCCTGCTTGGTGAGTTCCGGATAGTTTCGTTCTGCCTGCTGAAGCAAATCGCCGGTCTCCTGAATACCAAGAAATTGTGTCGCATAGCGGCGCAGCATGAGTTCAATGCTCCGGCCGAGGGCCTCGACCGGAGTGAGGAATTCGATGCCGGCGTCGGCAAGAGTTTTCGTGTGCTCTTGCTTAACCCAATGCGGCAGCTGCTGGCCGATGACACGGTGCCCGGCTTCAAAGGGCACTGCAAGGAGTTCGAGATGAACGGAGTCCTTCTCAACCAGGATGCTGTCCGCCTTGATTTCTCCTTCGACCACGGGGACGCCTTCAAGGTTGAGATGAAAATGCTGTGGTTCGATACGCTGGTCGACGGAAAGTCCCACCATCGGTGGTTCCAGGCCAATGTCCTGTGCCAGGGTCTGACGGATCCTGGTGACGACTTCAGCGAAGGCTTGCGGCGGAATGGCAGTTTGAAGGCCAGGGCCGAGAGCAGCAATCACCCGGAAGTGGGTCAGGCGGGCCAGCTCGGCGGATGGCTGCTCGACAAGTTTGCTTCCGGGGGCACCGGGGACTAGGGGGGGGCCGACATCGGTGATGCTTGGGACAGTTGGAGCGCGGGCGCGACGATGGCCAAGAAAGCTGCCTACTGCGAAAAGGCCGGCGAGTGTGAGGAACACTGGAATTGGGAATCCCGGAATCATGGCTAGGGCGAGCATCACGACTGCGCCGAGAGAAAGTGCTCGGGGCTGCCCGAGGAACTGTGTGGTGATCTCGGCGCCAAGGTCCCGTTGCTCAAGCGAGGCAACGCGGGTAACCACGGTGCCGGCGGCGATTGAGATCAGAAGAGCCGGAATCTGCGCGACTAGGCCATCACCGACGGTAAGTAGAGGATAGATCTCGGCGGCTTTGCCGAACGACATGTTCTGTTGCATCACCCCGATCGCGAGCCCACCGATCAGATTGACGACGATCACAACCAGGCTGGCAATTGCATCCCCGCGGACGAACTTCATTGCGCCATCCATGGCACCATAGAACTGGCTTTCCTGGGCAAGCCGTCGCCGAAGGATGCGGGCCTGGGCTTGATCTATTTCGCCGCTGCGCATGTCGCTGTCGATGCTCATCTGTTTGCCGGGAAGGGCATCAAGGCTGAAGCGGGCAGCCACCTCGGCGACACGTTCCGCGCCTTTCGTAATCACAACGAATTGTGCAACCGTAATGATGAGAAAGATAACTAGGCCGACCGCCACATTGCCGCCTACAACAAAAGTGCCAAAGGTGCTGACGATGTCGCCAGCGTCGGCCTGGAGCAGGATCAGACGCGCTGTTGTGATGGTGATGGCAAGACGAAACAGTGTGGCGACAAGAAGGACCGACGGCAGCGACGAGAGTTCAACTGGTTCGGCGATATAGAATGCCACCATGAGAATGAGAGCGCTTACCGAAATATTTGTGGCGATCAATATGTCGACCACCGGTGTCGGAAGCGGAATTATCATCATCGCAATCGAGATGATGACCAGCGTTGCAATGATCAGATCACCGCGTCGGGAACCGGCCGCTAGGAAACGCCTCAATGTCGCGGAGAAGGTCATGACTGTCTTGTGCGGTTGAGAAAGAGGCGAAACGAGGATCGCGCCTCGACGTGTCGGCCGCATGCCCACAGCGCACGGCTCATCAGGAGGTCAAGGTTGGGGTCGGCAGCATCCTCTGTTGATCGCAATCGTTCAATAACTGCAAGCGCTTGCTCTGGGGCGCCGTCAAGAAGAAAGCAATGCACCAGCGTCCGAAGGATGGAAGTGTTTTCGGGGGCGAGGCGTGCGGCGACCAGAAGCAGTAGAAGCCCGCGTTTGGTGTCGCCGTGCTGCCCATATATATGGCCCAGCATATGCAGCAGTTCGGCGGCGTTGTGGTTGGTGATGTCCATTACGCAGCAATACCACCGTGGACGCGAGTCATCAGATCGCGATGCCGCGCGATTTCGTCGGCGATGATCGGGGATGCCAGCGCAGGCAGATTTTCCTCGCCGGTGAATGATGGCAGGACTGTGTTGATCAAGTGTTGAAGGATTGGGATCAGCCTCGATGGTTGCAGCAGGCTTGGGTCGGACAGTCGCGGGGTCACGAACTCGGCGATACTGCGGCTTGGGGAGATGCGCTGTCCTTCGGGATAGAACGGTAGCTGACCAAGTTGGGGAGCGATCAGCTCCCGAGTTGGCGCTTGAGCCACCGCCAGCCCGGTCTCAGTCCGTTGTGACGGCCCAAGATTTCCGATGCGCGTCAGGGTTGGCCCGGATCGCTGGCTTTCAATTCGCTTAGTACTCATTGCACGGCCCTTTCAGTGATCACTCGCCGCCGGTGGCAAACCGGCAACAAAGGCAGCGTTCAGTATTTCAGTGTTACGGTATCTGCACCCTTCGCTAACACTAGGCGGTCGTCGGCAATTTCCTGAACGATCCAGCCATTTTCAATCACCGCACCTCGGTAATAGTGTTGGCCATCGGCAGTAATAATATAGGGGTGTTCGCCATGCCAAATTGCCTGCAATTGGAGCCTAGGCATGGCGCGGCCGTCAATGTCGGTAATATTGATGGCAAGCACAATGTGACTGCCGTAATTCTGATCAAACCACTGCTGTATGGCGGCCCACTCGATCGCCTGTGGTTTGGTGAGGGTTCCGGACACCGTGAGACGGTCAATGTTGCTGGCGACCTTCAGAGTGCGGATGTTGGCGCTCGCAATTCGTGCCGTCAATTCCTGGGCTGCTTGGTCAGTCGTCACCACGGGGGGGCTATTGATACTGTTGCGCGCGGGGGCGATGGGGGCCTCAATGCTGGGATCATTGGTAATTTGCTCGCTGTTATCAACGCTGTGGGCGTCGGCGTTACTCCGGCTATCGCCGGCCACTCTCCCGGCGCCGCCCAGGTTGGTGTCGGTGGGAGGTGCCTTTGCTTGGGCGATATTAATGTGTGGCGTTCGAGGCACAGTGAACAGCGTGCTGATTAATAGTGCAAAGATAGCAAGTGCGCCAGCAATTTTAAGGAGTGTGGCTGCCAATGATCGTTTGGGCTGCGATACCATTCGTCCATAGCCGTCACCGGGAAAGGCCCGGATCAATTCCTGCGGAACAGGCGGCGGGTACCCAATGGGTGTAAAAGCGGCTCTTGAGATACGCAGGTGGACGCCACCTATGACCACTTCGGCAGGCAGCCGGACGCGACGGCCAAAACCGGTCGGGATCGTTCTCTGGTCGACGAAAACATCGCCGCCTGTTGCATCGATTCGAACAGCTGTCCCTTCGTCACGCATGATCGCATGCTCCAAAGCGATGCCATCATCGCGGAGCACAATATCAGTCCGATGTGAGGATCCGATGCTGAAGGCGCTCCGGTCAAGCGTCACCATGACGCCACGATGCACGCCAGTCACCACTTGCAGATGTAGGTTGCCTGGTTGCCCCCTGCGGCTGGCAGGCTTCGCTGAGTGCTCCTGGCCATTTTCCAGTAATTTTGTGATGAGTTTTCTGAGTATCGCCATGTGCGCACCAAGGCCTGTTCGGTAATATCGTACCTCAGCCTTCGGATAGGTGGGTAGCTGCGAGAGCCCGCAAAATACCCCCCAGCTATTTGTCCGGCTGGGGGGTATCTAGTCTTACACGCTGACCGTAGCCGCTTTGGCGGCCGCAAGTTCCTGCTTGGCGCAGTTCATCGCTGCGGTGAATTGAGCTTGGTTCTGCGTCAGTTCCTTCATCTGGTCGAGCGTCGAATTCTGCTGGGAGGTCAACGAATTCATGTCCACGCCGTCCATTCCCTGATTGGCGGAGGCGTTAGTAGCTGGAGTTACTGCCATGTCTTGCTATCTCCTGTTGCGTGAATGGTGAAGAAACTGCGGAGCCAAGCGTTGAGAAAATGGGGCGGAACCCACCCATCCACAAAGCACCGCAGCCCGGTTATGTTTTAAAGAGAAAATTTGATGGATCAATCCAAATTTGCTGGCGCCTTATTTTTTCCATAATGCTGTATACAATCCGGCCAAGCTGAAGATTCAATCGGTAATGTATTTCCTCCAGAGATGCAACGCTCGATTGAGCGGCGAGTTGCCACAATTGTGGCGGGAAGCCCGCTAAAGTGTGGCCCTTCCATGAAAGCGCTTGGGTGTGGAGATTCAATATCGGTAGTGCAGTGCAAAGTTTGGGTTCCAGGTTCCATGTGGTGTGGAAAAGTCACAGCTCCAGCATCGCGGACAAATGAGAAGAAACGACATGTTGCTGAGCAGCCACGTTTTGGTTTTCGGCCGGAGTTCGAAGTTCGGAGCCAATGATGAAGGCGAGGAGATCGGCTTGCGCCAAAATTGATTCGGTTATTTTCCACGGCTCCCAGGTTCCAGGTTCCGAGGCCACCGACTGAGGGGGGATGGTCCACAAGGGGGGCGGGCAAAAAGAAGGACTGAATGGACAGCTTACGGGAACCTCGGTCCCTAATCTGAAGGGTGACGATAATGGTCGATAATAGTGCTGGCAGATTGATGGCTGTGTATATAAAGGGTAGGGGTATGGGTATCGAGGGGATAATGGAAGCTATAGCGGTCTGCACCAGAAATGGTGGCGGGCAGTGGCGGGCTACAGGTGCCGCATCGAAACCCATGAAATGACAGGTCTAAATCAGGAACCGGAAATGGTTGTGAACAGTATCGGCGCCGTGTCGGGCGCGGGTCTTCAAGGGCAGACCGAGAATCAGCCGGGCGAATCAGCGACGGACAGCTCCAACGCTTCCCCAGTCCTCGCCGAACAGTTTCAGAGTTTTCTGCAGGCTCAACTGGAACAGATGGTCTTTCAGAATGCACTGGACCAGGATGACGATGACGATGACGACAGTTGAGGCTGTTCCTGCCTTCGAGAACGGCTGATCTGGCCGGACTGGGCAGCAGTGAGGGTCATCTGGCTGGGGTGCCTGGTTAACGTCGTGTGTTTTGAGCCAAACATCAGTGGTTGCACCGTTCTCTCTGCTACTTCCCTGTGGCCGGTGCTCGCGGTCGGAAATGGAGTTAGTGATGACTGTTGCGATTAGTGCGGTGCCTGCGACCGAGCCCGAGCTGCCTGCAGCGCCAGTTGCGGTTGAGAAGCCGCTTGACCAATTTGTCGTGGAGATGCAGGAGCAGGCACTCTCCGGTATTGGGCAAGGGAGCAACCCGGCTGCGCTTGCCGGGGAACTGGTGGACGGTTTGCGGAGTTATTTCGATGACGCGCGACGGTTCGGCCGGGGGTCACCAGTCGATCGTGAGCTTCGGGAAGGTATAACCGACGAGAGTTCCAGTGCGCCGTCAATGCCTGAGCCGGCGCAGCAGCACGCTGGCCCGGCGCGAGAGCCTCTGGAGGCAGCCGGGAATAGTGGCAGCAAGGATGGGATGGCGGGTCGGGCTGATTTTAAGCATCTAAAGCACATGATGAGTGTGGTGCTGCAGTCGATGGATTTCGCGACGGAAACGACGCTCCTGGTCCACAGTACGTCGCAAGTCGGCCATTCCGTCAACACCCTCCTGAAGGGGCAGTAACATATGGGCGTGTGGCTGGATTTGGGAGGATGCAGTCATGCACGATAGGCGCAAAGGGTACATTTCGGCCCCAAGGTGGTTGATTATTGCTGTCAGTGTGCTGATGGTTGCAGGCTGCAAGACCGAACTTTACACTAATCTTGACCAGCGCCAAGCCAATGAGATGGTGATGACGTTGAAACAGCACGGCATCTTGGCTGAGCGCGTCATCGGCAAGGCTGATCGAGTCTCGGTGGTAATTGATCCTGGCGACTTTGCAGAGGCGATAACGATTCTTGACGACAACGGCCTGCCACGACAGCAATTTGCAACCCTTGGCGAGGTTTTTAAGCGCGACGGTCTGGTGTCCTCACCAGCACAGGAGCGGGCGCAGATGATCTATGCATTGAGCGAGGAACTGTCGAAGACGGTTTCGGACATTGATGGCGTCCTGACTGCGCGTGTTCATCTGGTGTTGCCGGAAAACAATCCGCTGCGTGAGCAGTCGCTGCCATCGTCGGCATCGGTTTTCATACGGCATCGCGCAACGACCAAGATGGATAGTCTAGTGCCCCAGATCAAGATGTTGGTTGCGAATGGTGTGGCAGGGCTATCCTATGAGAAGGTGTCGGTTGTGCTGCTGGCCGTGCAAGCGCAAGCAAATGAGCGGGCGGTTACATCCCAGCGCCAAGATGTGCTGAGAGCTGGTATTTTGAGTCTTGGTTGGTGGAGTGGCTGGATGTGGCTCGGGTTAGGTGCTGCAGTGGTATTATTGGCCGGGATCGGCGGCTTTTTGGTTTGGCGTTACCGACGGGTTTATCCACTTCAAACGTCGCAAGTGGCGAAGTCGTCGTGAACACCGCGGCAGCCACGAAGCTGGCCAAAATGGACTGGAACAACTTTATGCAGAAACCAGCCGGCTATATTGAAACTGCGCGGCTGATGGACTGCCTTGGTGGAGTGCTCAGCAAAAAGATTTGTGAGCGGATCAGAGCTACCGGTCGGTTGCAGGACAGGCTGTCTCTGATCATCGCCACGCATTACGAGCTTGCGACGCCTGTCGAGGAGAATGTCGTCGATGATGTTGATCGTCACATCGCCTTGTCATCTGCTGAGGAACTGCGTGAGGTGATATTGCGCTCCGGGGCGATCTATTGGGCTAACGCCATTGCTAATGTGGTGTTGGCCGAGAAGTTGCGTTCGCTCCATGAACACATTGGCGAGGCAGTTTGCGCACTTGCACTGGCCAATCGGGATTTGTCTGCGGGAGGGGAAGCATTTAAGCTGCTGTCCAACACTAGGGAAGTTGTCGCAAGGGACGGGGAGCGTTGTATGGCAGTGTGGTGCCGATCTGTTCCTCCCGCTATTGGCGGGCGGGTGGCCTTAAGGCTGTCTGCGACTCATCGGCAGATTGGGGAACCGACGGATCATATGGCTAAAACTGGAAGCGTGATTATACGCCGTGCGGCTGGGATGTAGATCGGTGTGATGTTAAAGCGAGTTCCGAAATTGGTTGAGGATCTGCCGCGGGGGCCAGGCGTCAGGATCGTGCGGGCAGGTAATGTAAGGGTGTGGCAGGACGGCTATCGTTTTCTTGCTGAGGTCAAACGCATTGCCGCCGAGGTGGAAATTGAGGCCGAAGAAGTCTACGGTGCTCAATATGAGCGAGGTTTGGCCGAGGGTCGAAAAGCGGGACAGCGGGAAGCCGCCCAACTTGTGAGCAAGGCCCGTACCCAAGTCGATCAGCATTTGGCGTCGCTGGAAGAGGAAATAGGCGCACTGGCTTTGGATGTGGTGGAGCGTGTGTTGGGGCAATTTGACGTGGCCGAGTTGGTTGCACGCGCCGCCGCCCATGCCATGACAGAATTTCGCCGCGAGAAATGGCTGAAGATCTGCGTTCATCCATCTGTGGTTGGTCAGGTGGCGAGGACTCTTGCAGCATCCAGTGGGGATAGCGATCCGAGAATCTCGGTAGAGGGCGACCGCGCCCTCAGCCCGCGTGGTTGCGTCGTTGCCAGCGACGTTGCGGTCATGGATGCCGGTATTGATGCACAGCTGAAGGCATTTGCAACGGCTTTGGGCGTAAGTCGGAAGGAGAAGGCGGGATGACTGGCGGGAGCAATCGTGATGCACGGTTGTCATCGATTATGCCCCGCCTGCAGCAAGCGGTGCGTGAGGGCGCGCCGCGCGCGGCGCGAGGGCGAGTTCGGCGACTGCTTGGCAACACAGTTCATGCCAGCATACCTCTGGTGCGCCTTGGAGAGATCTGCGATCTTTTTGATCCGACAACCAACTGCAGAGTTCCAGCCGAGGTGATCGGGCTGGTCGACGATCTAGCGGTGTTGACGCCGATCGGAGAACTCGTCGGGTTGTCGAGCCTGACCGAGGTGATCGCCACGGGCAGAGAATTGCGGATCCCGGTGGGCTCCGGGTTGTTGGGCAGGACAATTAGTGCGGCTGGACAACCGCTGGATGAAGGCCCTTGGCCTCCACCGAACATCGATGCGGATTATCCGATCAATGCCGAAGCGCCGTCGCCGTTCGCGCGAGAGCCGATCAGTGCGCCGATCCGCTTTGGGATCCGTGCCATTGATGGTCTCATGACCTGTGGGAGAGGGCAGCGGATTGGTATCTTTGGCGAGGCCGGAATGGGCAAGTCGTCATTGCTGGCTCAAATTGTGCGTGGTACCGATGCCTCTGTGGTGGTAGTGGCGCTGGTGGGAGAGCGTGGTCGCGAAGTGCGGGAGTTTGTTGAACGCCAGCTTGGCCCTGAGGGGCGCCGGCGCGCGGTTGTGGTTGCTGCAACCTCCGATAGGCCGGCGATGGAGCGCGCCAAGGCTGCTCATGTCGCAACAGCGATCGCTGAGTATTTCCGCGACCGGGGCCATCATGTCCTGCTGGTGGTCGACAGCGTTACGCGGTTTGCCCGTGCGCAGCGGGAGATCGGTCTGGCAGCGGGTGAACCGGGAACGCGACGAGGCTTTCCACCATCACTGTTTTCTGCTTTGCCTCGCCTGCTTGAACGGGCTGGCTCGATTGGGCTTGGTTCGATTACGGGTATCTATACAGTGCTGGTGGAGGGTGAGATCAGCCTTGATCCGGTAGCCGAGGAAGTGCTGTCGATTCTCGACGGCCATATGGTTCTGTCCCGGGATCTGGCGGCGCGCAACCACTATCCGGCGATCGACGTGCTGAGGAGCCGGAGCCGCCTGATGGATGTGGTGACATCGCCAGAACATCGTGCTCATGCTGCGAGGATCCGGGAGCTGCTCGCAAGCTATGCAGAGGTCGAATTGCTGCTGCGCGTTGGCGAATATAAGAGTGGCAGTGATGCTCGAACGGATGAGGCTGTTGCGAAGGTTGGACTGATTGAAGGATTCTTGCGCCAAGCAGGTGAAACCTGCGTTCCTCTCGAACAGACACGAGAACAGATGAAAGAACTCGCGACGTGAGCACTGGAAATGGCATCAAGCAGCTTGCCGAATTGCGCCAACGCCGTGAGAAGCGGGCGCTTGACCTCATAATTGCACAGAATGAAAGATGCCGGATCGCCGAGCAACGCGTTGTGGTGGCGGCTGCCGCTGCGGCGCAACAATTGGCTGAGGCACAGATGCGTGAGCGTCGGCTGCTCGACTCGCTGGTTGGGCACATTGTTGGGCAAGCGGCAGTGGCCACTATGCAGCTTCGCATCGAGAGGTTTGCGCTGGAGACTGCCAATCTTTTGGCGGATGTGTCGAAGGCAGAAGCGGAGCTGGAGAGCCAGCGGAAGGCATATGCCGCAGCGGAGGCGAACTTTCACGTACACCGGAAGGCGTCGGAGAAGCTTACTCTACTGGTGCAGCAGCAAGACCGGTTACAATTGTTCCGAGATCTGACACTGGCAGAGGTTGAGGATGAGGACCGTGGGGCGGCTAGGGCAAAGCAGGCCGGTTGATGGGGGGCTTGGTGTTAAATTGGTTCAAGGTACATGCACGTGACGGTAAATTGATGACGAGCAGTCTGGCAACCAAGCGGCCATTGTTGCCTCGGATTGCGCCAGCGCAGATTGAGGGGATTAACAGATTCTATTGTCGCCGTCAGCCGGTTCATTTTCGATTGGCTAACCGGCTGGCAACGCTGGAGGCTCTATGGCCACGTCATGGTGACGGCGTTATGCCGGGATATCGCCTGAGTCTTACGGTCGATGGCGTTGCGGGTACGATCACCGTGGTGGAGCCATTAATTGAGACTATTGTCCGGGAAGTAGACCCGACCTTATCCCTTTCCAGCCTCGTCCCGGAGATTGCGGGACTGCTGGTCGAAGCTGCGCTGGCTTGTGAGATTGATGCGCTGGAACAATTGACAGGTTGCCGTCTTTCAATCACGTCCGTTCGACTGGATTTGCGAGCCTTCGCGGGCCCCGATCCATCAGCCCTGAGCTGCATGATAAGCGTTGATGGGGTTGGCCGCTCTCGTGCGGATCTGCGGTTCTCCCTTGAGGCTGCCACGCGGCTGACGCAGTTGTTGGACGCATCCAATGGCAGGGTTGACGCTGGTGACGAAATGGTCGCTCCCCTGTGTGCGCGCGTTGCGGTAGCAACCGTTTCGGTGGAGGAACTTATAAACCTGTCGCCAGGTGACGTGGTCTTGGTGGATGGGCACTGTTGGCCGCCGACGATGGCGATCGCGGTGATTGGTGAATTCATGGTGGCCTGCATGGAGCGAACGGATGCAGGTGCCACGATTGCGATGAGCCCAGTTTGTGGACGCGGATCACCATGGGAGTGGAGTATGGATGATGTGGCCGACCAGTCGCGGAAGGAAGTCAACAATGGCGGGCCAGACGACATGCCGGTGAAACTGGTATTCGAAATTGGGCGAGTTGAGCTGACGGTCCGTGAAATTCGGAAATTGGGGGTTGGTACGATCGTACCATTATTGCGTCCGGTGGAGGATAGTCTTGACGTCGTCGCCAACGGGAGACGGATCGGTCGAGGCTCGTTGGTCCAGATTGGCGAAAGCCTTGGCGTCAGACTGACACGACTGTTCGACACTGACTGAGGGGAGCCAGCTTCTTTGCTGGTCTGAGAGAGGGTCTGAACATGTCAGGCACCTGCTTGTGATGCCGTTTCCGTTACGTACTATGGTCCTTGCCAGAGTCCGTTGTGCAGCGGTGGCTTTGAGACTAAAGGAAAATTGGAATTGTCACTCGGCAGGTTTGGATTGGCGGCGTTTTGCGGTCACGATGTGCAGTGGGGCACTGGTAGGGAAGGGGCGGATGGAACGCAGGAGCGCGTCCACTGCTGCGTGATCTGCAATGATCAATGACCCGTCGGCGGGTAATGGCCGCGGGGGCGATGTCCGGAGGTGTGTGCCGTGTCAGAACAGGAAGCTATTCGCAGAACGCCGCTTCATGATCAACTCGTGGAGCGCCTGCGTAATATGATTGTCCAGGGTGAACTGCAACCCGGAAGTCGCGTTGCGGAATCGCGTTTGAGCACGCAACTGGGCGTTTCGCGAACCCCGCTGCGGGAAGCGCTCAAGGTGCTTTCGGTTGAGGGGCTGGTGCAGCTTTTGCCGAATAGAGGTGCGACGGTCGTCCAGGTAACACCAAAGCAGGCCAAGGAGACCTTGGCGATTATGGGGGCCCTGGAGGCGCTCGCTGGAGAGCTTGCTTGCGTCCGCATTGCGCCGCAACAGATCAGTGAGACCCGATCCGCCTACAACGCCGTGTTGGAACAGTCGTGCCTTGACAAAGAAATGCCGTATTTTGAGCTCAATGGTGTCGTGCTGAAAGCGATATTTGACGCGGCAGATAACGCCACACTTAGCGAGACGCATGAGAAGTTGAAGGCTCGCCTTAGCATGTTGCGTTGTGTTTCGCCAAGGTGGTCCCTCCGGTGGAGAGAGGTAGTCGAAGACCATAAGCTGATGCTGGAGGCGCTTCAGGAGAGAGACGGTCCTGGATTTGCGAAAGCAGTCCACCGACAGGTGCAGTATCGGATGGAGATGCTAGGAATCACTTTGGACGCGCCGGACTCAGTGTCAGTTCGAAAGGTTGCGTCAGTCGATGATTGGTCCGTGTTGGCTTGATGGCAGACTGATCACTGGTGATGTTGATGGCGTAGCGGTGGTTATAGGGCTTGCTCCGGAAAGAGAGTCGGTGGAACTGCGGCATTTCCGCAGCCTCTGGATCCAGGATCTTGTTCGAATGCTGAGAGCGGGACGGGGAAGCAGTCTCGCGTTTTTGAAGTGATCGTAAATCGACCAGGGTAGGTGAGTGATGCGCGGTGGTCAGTTTCTGTTGCTCTTGGTGCTGTCCGGTCTTTGCTGTGGCTGCTCAAGCTTAGAGCAGTTTTCAGAAACGGACCATGTCGCGAGAACCGACCGCCGCAGCAAAACGGAGTCCCTGCTTAGGATCGCCGGTGATGTGGAGGCTCAGGGCGACCGTAGCACGGCAATCAAGCTGTACCGCGATGCGGTAAAATCATCCGGGAATGCTGCTTCTGCGAATGTCCGGCTTGGCGATGCCTGTCTGCACGCGAACGAAACGCACGAGGCGATAGCGGCCTACCGTGCCGCTTTGGCCGCGGAGCCCGTGAATAGTGAGGCCTTGCTTGGTCGTGGCGCGGCGTTGGTGCAGACTGGCGCGCTTGACGAGGGACTCGTTGACCTTGTCAAGGCGGCTCCGCAGATTGGTAGTGGGACGGCCTATAACCGCCTTGGTGTAGCGCAGATGATGGTCGGTCAATTCGCCAATGCGGAAAAGACTTTCAGGCTGGCGCGTAAGGCAGCACCCGGTGACCTCGATATCGCCACCAATCTTGCGCTCGCGGCTGCACTGGGGGGGGACGTACAGGGCGCCCGATCGTTGGTCCACGAAATCGCGCAGTCTCCTGGTGTTGAGGCGCGGCATCGGCGCAATCTCGTAATCGTGGTAGGGCTGATTGGGCCGAGAAATGATGAAGCACGTGAAGTGGCCGATAAACTTCCGGAAGACGAAGTGGGCGCTATCCTCAAGCGGGCCGAAACCATCCGTGGGCTCAGCGATCCCAAAGCCCGCGCCAAGGCATTGGGCATGATGAAAGGCTGATGCGTGAGGAGCTGCATGGCACATTCACCTACTAGTGAACCGTCCGGTATCTGGCTACCAGAGTCGCAAATAGGGGACGAGAATGAAATGATGCTGGCGTCGTTGATTTCTTTGGAATCTGCTCCGTCTACGTCTGCACCGAGTGCCCCTAGTGGGCCGGAGGCTCTGGTCGGGAGTTCGCGGCAACCGTGGTGCGCGACATTACAGTTGTCGTGCCTGGTTATCGCACCACGTTCCCAATAGTATGCGGCCACGCTTTCTGTCGAATGTCCAAACGAATGCGGCCATGCCTTCTGCCGAATATCCAAACGATGTGATAGGATTTCAACAAAGGCTCGATTTGGACCGAATGTGCCGTAATCTTGCCAAGAATTGGGTTATTGTAGGAACACTGTCCGCGGTACGAACGTAATGTGGGCTTGACTGAGGGGCGCTTCGGTGTACAAAAAAAATCATATGGCGATTGGAAGGAGGTCAGTTTTCCTTGCCTTGATGATCGGCAATGGATATTGCCAGCATCAGTGGCCAGCGGTGAAATTGTGGCTAGGTCGTGTCGCTCTTCTTTCCGCCTTGCTTATCGGTGGGGCCACGCCGGCAGGGGCTTTGGAGCCGAGGTGGCCCGAGGGAGCCTACAGATATCTGGTAATTGAACAGGATATCAAGGATGTGTTGATCGAGCTCGGTCGCAATATCGATGTTCCTGTTGAGGTTAGTTCGCAAATCAAGGGCAAGCTTCGCGGGCGACCACCGGGCAACACTGCGAGGGAATTTCTCAATCACCTGTGTGACAATTATGGTATGATATGGTATTACGACGGCGCGGTCATGCATGTCAGCACCAGGAGCGAAGTCAGGACTGAATTGATGAACATTGGGCGACTCTCGGTGCCAGACCTTAATGATGAGCTGAAAAAGCTTGGGATTGCGGACCCGCGATTTACTGTGCATCATGTACCGGGAAGTGATGTGGTTTCGGTATCCGGACCGGCTGCGTTCATAGCGCAGGTCCGGCAGGCTGTGACGGCACTTACAGGCACATCGGTGCCAGCACACGAAGAGAAGTTTGAGGATGAGAGCAGGGTTCGTGTGTTCCGCGGCAATCGCTCGTAGATTTCGATACTGCGTTCAGCTCTGGTTGATGCCCGCGGAATCGATAGATTTTGGAATGCGCTGTGACGGGTGGCATGAAAGTTGATGCTCTCGAGATGCATTGGGCGGGAGGATGCGCATGAACAGGGATGACGCTGGCGAGCTCGCTATGGGCAGCAGTGACCAGCACTGTGAAATGCGCGGAGATGGATTGGCGTGGTACGAGTTCCAGTTGGCTCGGCGAGGTCGGCAAGTGGTTATGTGCGGCTGGATCGGTGAGGTTGGCTAGGTATGTCTGGAACCGGATTCAACCCTGTTGGCACCGTCATTCTGATGACGGCTGTAGGATTCATTCCGTTCCTCGTAATCTGCATGACAGGATTCCTGAAAATATCTGTTGTGCTTTTTCTTGTCCGCAATGCTCTTGGTGTGCAGCAGACGCCGCCCAACCTGCTACTGTATGCGATCGCGTTGGTATTGACGGTCTTTGTATCGGCACCGCTAATGAGTACCGTATACAGTCGTTTGGCGGCTCATCCTGTGGACTTCAACTCAATAGAGGACCTCTCTGCAGCCGCGAAGGAGCTGAAAAGACCGATCCAGGCCCACCTGCTACGTTTCACTAAGGCTGAGGAGAGGAAGTTCTTTCTTTCTGCGGCAGCGCGAACCTGGCCTGAGGAGGCCCGTGCCGATCTCAAGGATGACGACCTCATCGTGTTGATGCCTGCCTTTATCGGTTCGGAGCTGACGAGGGCCTTCGAAATCGGATTCCTGCTCTATCTTCCGTTTGTCATAATCGACCTTGTGGTGTCAAACGTCTTGATGGCAATGGGGATGATGATGGTGTCTCCAACGCTGATCTCGGTTCCGCTGAAACTTTTCCTATTTGTCAGCGTTGATGGCTGGTCGCGGCTGATGCATGGGCTTATCTTGAGCTATAGTTGACAGAAAGAAACGATGGAGAGCAGTATGGACGACGGACAGGTTGTTGCTCAGGTTAATGCGGCACTTCTGACTGTGGCGATGGTGTCTGCCCCGGTTCTGATCGCAACCGTGGCTGTGGGGCTATTGGTCGGGCTATTGCAGGCGCTGACGCAGATCCAGGACCAGGCACTGCCGCAGGCGATCAAGGTGGCGGTGGTTTTGGTAATACTGATCTTGCTTGGGCCGTGGCAGGGGCAACAGATTGCAACTCAAGCCTCGCGCCTGCTCGACGACTTCCCTGCATCGACGCGGTAGAGCGCAACGGGGAAGTGCCGTGGAACTCAATTTGCCGTTCGGCGGTCTGGAGAACTATGTTCTCGCCACGAGCTTGGCAACGGCAAGGATCACCAGCATTGTCACCGTCATGCCGGCGTTTACCAGGCTTGGTCTGACGGGGATCTTGCAGGCAGCGGTTGCTGTGCTATTTGCCTTGCCACTCGTGCCAGCCCTTGTCGTGACTTTTCAGAGCCAGCCCGTCACTCTGACGATGGTAGTGGTGTTGGTGCTGAAGGAAGTAACTGTTGGATTGGTCATTGGGGTTGTTCTCGGGGTACCCTTTTGGGCGGCGGCAGCGGCAGGTGACATAATAGACGTGCAGCGTGGTGCCAACTCAGCCAATTTGACGGACCCGTTATCTCTTACCGAGGAGGGTATCAACGGGAGGTTGTTCAGCTTGATAATGGTGGCGCTGTACTATGGCTCTGGCGGCCTGAAGGTGGTCTTAGGAGTCGTTTATGATAGTTACGGCATCTGGCCTGCTGGGCGGATGACGCCGGTCTTCGCTGCGTCGGCGGGACAGTTGATCGTCGGATTGGTAGGAACTGTCGTATCCATGGGGCTGATGCTCGCAGCGCCGCTGGTGTTGAGCCTGTTGCTCGCGGACCTCGTGCTGGCGGTGGTATCCCGTTCCGCGCCGCACATCAACGCGTTTGCGTTGTCCATGGCCGTGAAAAACCTGGTTCTAACACTACTGATAGTGGTCTACTGCGGGTTCCTGGCCGAATATATGGAGCACGATCTGGGGTGGTTGAATGCGGTGAAGGCTCAGCTTGAGACCATGGCGGGGCACGCAGTGAAGTAAGGAGCCGTGAAAAGGTCGTTGAATCTAAATCTGTGGGCTGGATGCGAAATCTTGCCGGAAGTGATTGTTTCGACGCCGGATTTTACAACCGCTCCGCGCACCCGATGGGCTTGCGATTACCCACATCTTTTGATCCATCCGTCACCCACTCCGACTAGGTTTCCGCTGCTCTCCAACATTGCTGGACGTCTTTATATGTTCCTTTGGGTAGTTCAACGGTTGTATATTTCGCTGCTTGCGCGCTGAATGGTGTTCCGCGAAGCCTGCCTAATTCGGGCAGGAGGGCCGAATCAACCCTGCTTTGGAAGGAGCCTGTTGGTTTCTCCAGCGCCCAAAATGCTCCTAATTCCCGAGCTTGCCCGGGTGTCCAGGCACGATACACCGTTAGTGGTTTTCCGATTCGGTGCCGATTGTACCGCCAACGAGGGTATGGCCCGGCGTATCGGTATTATTGCTGGCTTCCCAAACCCCGCCAAACACCGCACCCAGCAGTGCGTTAAACGTTAAACGTGGTCGGGCTCATGGCTCATGCGGCCCGTGTTTCTGGCAGTGTGCGTGAGCACGTTAATTGAGCCAGCAAGAGGCACGATATTTGAGATGGGGTAACGGGCCTCCGCTGGTGCCTCAAGCCGCTTCGCTCCCAGTTTTGATCTTGGCAGGAAGGTGGTCGTCCCGCAAACTGATGTTTTCCCAACCGGATTCGGCA
>Ga0123357_10002276_pt1 | contig 21270 bp, 20 predicted proteins | sample TergutEmb28metaG_FD_89873 | JGI IMG/M metagenome (GOLD analysis project Ga0123357, IMG submission 89873) | Embiratermes neotenicus P4 segment gut microbial communities from Petit-Saut dam, French Guiana - Emb289 P4 | ecosystem: Host-associated > Arthropoda: Insects > Digestive system > Gut ... | reverse complement strand
ATGGATGCGGGAATAAATAACGTTATTTATATGGAACTTTATTCGGGACCAAAAATGGCGAATGGTAGATGCGGGAAAACGATCGATACGGGAACGATAGATCGAGGTTCTACTGTATTTTGTGAATAACATACAGTGTCTAAGCTGAATGAACTGTCTTCAGTAGAATGGCCAAGAAACATAAAATGACTAGTGTGTTCATGTAGTGATTGTGCCCTGAGGATTTCACATTTTCCCTTCCATAGTTGCTGTGAACAAATGTTTGGTTTAGCCGGAGCATGATAAGATTTATCCATGTGTTATTCTGCTTTAGCCAGAGCATGATAAGATTTATCCATGTGTTATTCTGCGTGCTGTTGCAACAGTGCTGGTTGGATTTCTTCCAAGTGTGACAGAATTTTGTATAATATAATGGGGAAGGAAATTCATGTGATTAAAATCTGGAACTTTACAAATACTGTAACAGTGAAGTTGACATTTCTTCCAAGATTCGTTTCTGCAGTGAACATCTTTTTTGTTCTTGCTGTTTTGTATCAACAGTATATGGCACAGACAGAGACATATGTGAATAATTTTTTTTAAGTGCATGTATCTTTTTCATGTTGCATGTAATGTGACAGTAGGCGGCAGCTGGGTTTAAACAGTTACAATAATGTTGTCTGATGTGAAGTAGCATGTAGTGTATGTGAAGTGGGTGGGGAAGGTAATGTGCATAGCAAAGAAGCTGGCATTTGGAAATTGTGTAGTGTATCGTAGTTGGAAGCAAAACATTAAGGAAGGTGTATTCAGAGTTGTCGAATTGTAAACGCTTTGCATGTGCAATAGTATTGTTGCACAAAATATTACAATATGACTATATCTGCTTATTGTGTCTCCTGCTGAATGGGTACTGGGGTACTTTCTTGGAGGCACAGCTGGTAAGGTGTGATCCTGAACACTTACATCTGTCCAGTGCCAGGGTTAAGAATGAGTGGAGATGTTACCCTTTGTGCTTTCATGTCACATCTTTTACATAAATAATGCAGCTTTGCTTACCCTATCAGGGGATTTAGTTTCACTGAACAGGGTCATTACCTTGTATGGGGTTCAGCAGCATTGTAATTTGCAAAGTTTTGGTTAATTTCAGACGAGGAAAACAGCTGTGTGTGAGATTGGGTAAAAGCTGAATAACCTGAGGATGGTTTTTATGACTTCAACTTTTGCAGAGAAGAAAACTATCTTTAAAAGTAAATGTAGATTCATTGTCTCTATATATATGCATATAAAATCTTCTTTGATGGCGCTACAGTCCCATCTGAACCTTTGCCTCCTCAGTGGACCGAGCTGTTTTGGATCTCTCTTTCCAATTTGTAATGTTGCATTTATTAATGTCTGTCTGTTCACAATCTGACATGTTTTTTGTTCATCATCATAGTTGACTTGCCTGAGGATTATTGTTAAATACTTTTCTTGTACTATCCATTCTGTTAACATGAGCAGTCCAATTCAACCTACTTTTCCAGACAAATGAAAGTACATCTAAATCTCCAAGCACCTGTATTAATTCTTTATTATATTGCTTTCTACAATTTTCATTTATTTCATTTGCCAAACATTCTTCTTAAAACTTTTCTTTCAAAAGCAGCCTGCCATATAGCAATACCTATATTCAGTGTCCAAGATTCTGCTATGTTTGTTGCCACTGGTCTTATTAATGTCTTGGAGATTTTTATGTTTTGTGTTCTGAGTACTGATTGACTCTCTGGTAGAGGTGTGTGTGTATAATACATATGCAGAAATCAGGATTCAGCTTGGTTGATGACTTCATTACATGCCACTTAATTTACACTAGATCTTCTATACAGTAGTAAGGTAGTAAGGTAGTGATAGAGTAAAAGAGGAATATATTTACTCTCCAAGGTATATCCATGCAGGTTGAGGAAAAGATGGAACAGGTAATGACATTCATTCTGATTGTTTTCCCTTTCTTGAATTTGTGTAAACATAAATAATAGAGTCCCCAAGTTTGTGAATGCTACTGTTTCGGATTTGGCCTTTTATCTTCACCCATTTTTTGATATGTTCACAAAATTCTGAAAAGTGGCCTAGCTTTGTCGTGTCTCTGATTGTCCGTATGTTTGTCCACATGGAACATTGTGCTGCTGCTGGATGGATTTCCATGGAATTTGGTATATGAGGATTTTTTTTTTAAATCTGTTGAGGAAATTCAAGTTTGATTAGAATTTGACAAGAATAGTGGGTACTTCATGTACCTGCATACATTTATGATAGTATCTTGCTGAGTCCTTCTTAGAATGAGAAGTGGTGCAGGCAAAAGTTGTGGACAAAATCGGACAAACATTTTATGTTCAGTATCCCCCCACACACACACACACACACACACCCACATGCAAACCCCCCCCCGTGCTTGAAATGTAGATCGGGACAAGCCACAGCTGGTGGTGTAATACAGCACATGTGCTTTGCATGCTGGATAAGAAAGACAAGAATGCGGATACTTGTAGAATGTTTGGTACTTATTGCTCTTCCAAACCAACAGCGGTTATATGAACACCCCTCAGTGTTAACACATACATTGCCTGTCTTGTAATGCCATTGTTTAACCTTTCATGACCACTTCCTTCAAACTGGGATGAGATCACATGGCTGGTGAGACAGCTTCCCCTACTATCCTGCTATTGCTATTCTCAGCTCAGTCAAGCCCTTTCTTTCTTTCAGTCAGCCTGAATGTTATGCTGTATGGGATGAGACTCTTCTTCAATAAATTGAAGTATTTTGTGCTTTCAGAAGTAATTACATTTCATTAAAAATTAACTAACACTTTTAATGCTTTTGAGATTTTAGTCTTGTTACATGTTGTTTTTGAGTTTGTGGAACCAAACAGATATTTCGCATCGAAAACATATTGTAGTCTTTATGGCAGTTTCTTGATTTCCTGTTAATTGTGAACATTGAGATTGCTGTATATGTGTGTCCCCCCCCCCTTAGGAGCTGCTTTGTACTGGTAGTTAACAGACGAAATTTAAATATACTGGGTGGTGGCTTTGTAGGGAGTGCTGCAGCTTTTCAAGCAGGTCCTGATGCAATATCCAAAGTATATGATAAGGACTTGGAGTATGAGCAAAGGGTATGCAGATTCCTGGAGCAGACAAAGGGTGATTCTGAATATGAGGAGAAGGTGCGAAAATTCCTGGAAGAAACAGCAAGGTGGTAAGTTGAATTGTTGTGCCAGCACAGCATCATATCCCACAAGATTTCATTCTTAATTAGCCTTGTTGCAAGACCCTCAAGTCTCATCTGGTAAATTAGTATTATTTCATCATTTCATTAGCTCAAACTCATTTGTGGGAGCCATCTCTTTACATTGACTGTAAACACAGAAACTGAGGACCTGCAGATGTTTGACCTACTTAGTATGTACCCTGTCATGAATCTTGAATAAAATGTGTGTATTCTTTATGAAATAAAATAACAATATTGTATACTTTGGTGTGGGGTGTTAATGAAGTTGTCTTGAAAGTTTTGTTGCTAATTATGATGTCCTAATTTTGACCTTACGTTGTTAGTCAAATAGGTCTCTTTTTGTATGGACCATCCGCTTTGGTGTAACATTCATAATGTATACTGATACTTCCGAACACACGACACACTCCGTGCGATTATTTATTGTGTGGATTCAAACTTGTATGCAGGTCATCATCAGGCCGATTATACAAGAACAACACAATCAATTGCAAGGAGTGTGTTTTATATGATTGGACGTATCAATGGGTCATTATTCATTAATGCCATTAACTTTGGTGGTAACTGTTACAGAGTAACTTGTTTGTAGATGAACTGGAAATATGTTTTTATCAGACCTTTTTTGAATCTGGTAGTGGGTTACTTCTGAGGTGATTTATTCAGTTCTTGCCTGTCCTGGTGGTGTTCATTTACTTCAGTTAAACAGATGTTATTTTTAAATTTTTCAAAGAAGGCGTGAATATACCTCTATGGTGTGTTTGTCAGGTCATTGCAGTTGGAAGTTTTGTGTGTGGTGCATAAAATGATCTGCTACCCATTTTCTCTAGGAAAAAGGAGCGAAAGGCACTAGAGGAGAAATCCAAAAAAAAAAAGAGGAAGGACAAAAAGTCCCGAGAGAAAGAAAAGAGTAAGAAGAAGAAGAGGGATCGTGAGGATCATGATAAGAAGAAGAAACACAGAAGTAGCAAGAGAACAGAGAAGTTTGATACCAAAGCATTCGAGGAACAGATGGAGTCAAAGAAATTCCGTGATGCATTGAGGAAGGAGCTTAGTGGTAAAGATGATTTGAGGAAACGTAAAAGCATAGATGATGAAGAGGAATTCCTGTATGGATCCGGTGAAGACAAAAAGGATCTTCGGTAAGTTTATAAATTATGTTTGAAGTTTAAATTTGGTAGAAAAGGCATATTTGTGAAGGGTACTGGAAAAGATGCCATTACACATACAACTTACTTAAATGAATTGGTAAACTATATTGATTGATGGATATTTTATTATATTGTAGCTGTTGAAAGTGATGTTCTCCATTGTTCAGACACATTTCATATTGAAGAGACAAGTTGTAACACTTGTTGAAGTTGATTTTTTTGTGGTTTCTGTCACCCCCTTTTAAGATTTAATATTTTGCAGAACTACCAGAGTACTGTACTCTTTCAGTGAATCTTGTACTTGCAGCCACTAAGACGTCCTTAATTGGCAAGTCCCTGCTGTTTTGCTGAGTACCACCATACTACAGGGCTAAAGCTTTGGTGTACATATATAAATAATAATCATTCTTTGGGTAAAGAAAGACCATAGGAGAACATAAGCTTGTTTTCTGTTGACATAAAATACTGGGATAACATATGAACTTAAAAAATATTATGGAGATTGTTTCGATAGTTCAACAAACCACATCTTGGAAATGATGTTGGTCAACAGTGGACTAAGTTTCCTCAAGATAAAAATTGTATGGACACATGTCGGAGAATACATGCTCCTGTTTAGTTTAAAAAGAAATTAAGAATTAGAAACCCAGGCACCTGATTGCACGCGTGAATGTGGATGTTTCTGGTGAATCCATGCACTTGTGTCATACATCACATTGTGTAACATTTTTGAGAAATATGCACTGTTTAATGAATGTTACAGCCCTTGTATAACACACAAGGGCAACAGTTCCTTTTGCTTAACTGGCTTAACCTGCTGGCACTAATTGTTCTGTATTTGTAGAACGCAGTGTGATGCTTAGAATCCTAAACATCCAGCAGTTATGTCTGTTATGCGTTACTGCCTTAAATTCCAGTCTTTTACAGATAGTACCAGGCATTTGATTCCAGCACCAGGGTGTTTCCTTGACAGGTGCATTTACCATTGCAGACCCACTGTCTCAGACATACAATTTAGCCCTTTGACGCCTAACAACCACTGTAGTGGTCGTACTGCACCACTAACTTCTAAACGTTGTATTTTATATATTTATTCAACGAATACAGGTACTCAATATTTTAAACATGGTATATATGCTCCGTTTTTTTCTCTTCAAAATGCAGTTTGTTTCGTAATTCTAACATATTTGGCTCCTGTTTTATTCACATTTTATATACAGTGTGTGCTAAAATTAAAAAAAAAAAATTCCGGCGCCAAAAGGTTAAGAAACTTACGTAGAGGACTGTGATGTTGACATTGAAATCTTCTGTAATAGTAGGTGGTGGTACCAGTATGGGCTAAGTCTGTGAAAGAGAGCTTTATTGCTATCTTGTGATAGCACGCATGGTGAAACATCAGAGAAATATATTTTCCTTGTATATTTCTTCGTTTGACAAACATAAATATGAAACTACCATTAATTAATATTTTTAAATGACATACAGACCATCCAGGCACATTAAATAGTTTTATTTATTTATGCCAGCGTGTTTTTGTCCTCATATTCTGGATGCCTTGAGGACCAAGAAATGTTTGGTAGAAATAAGTAATAGTATTCGATGTATTTCAATGGTTTGTGTGTCAATAAGTACAAGTAATACAGTGGAATTATTAAGAGTGTGAAAATTTTAAGGAAAGGTGTTTAGACAGTGCAGTTGAACTTGTTGATACAGTTGCAGAGAATGATGTCAGTCCCATTCCTATTTCCACTAGATAATTTCATAATGCTTTTTCATATAAACTGTGAATATGAATTGTTTTTGTCAGAGTTTGGTGAATTTCTTTCCTTTTGGCCCATGCTTGGTCTTACTGTAACTTTGATAACATTAACTGTACTAGATGAAGAATGCCAGTGTGATATTACACCAAGCACGATGTTGATATTTGATTGTAGCTATAGATCTTCAAGCTGATAGCATACTAACATGAGAGTAAAATTGTGCTGGCCAGTTTACGAGATTTTTTTTTTTTACTCTGGAACTTGGGCTGTATTTAAATGTTGACATCATGTACTGTGTTTCTTTTTTAAGTGTGGTATTTAACAACACTTAGTTACTAAGGCCATGTAGTGTCAGTGGTAGGGGAATGAATATGGGCCATTGGTGGATTGATATTGATGAGTGAACACTGAAGTACTTGGACAAATGCCTTTTCCAGTGCCACCCTGTTCACTACAAATCCAACATGGTCTAGCTTGTGTTCGAACACAGGCCTGCTTGGTGAGAAATCAGTGACTGAACCATGATATGGCCATGCTTTGCTTGACTTCAGTCCAGGTTGCAAACCAATTATGTGTCAGTCACCTGCACTAACATAAGTAAAGTGCATGTGGTCATGTGAGTTTGAGGAATACTTTTAGTGTCTTTTTGAGATAAGTGTACTACAGTAATATGCTGGAAAACAGGAATAGATTTTATCTGTTTACTCCATGTAACTTTAGATCTCAATATTTTCACCAATTGTACAATTGCAATACTGTTGTTGGTACAGGCCATGGTAGAGTTTTGTACCAACAGTGCTTTTTGCTGTTGAGGCCATGTGATGTCACTTGCACTATTTGGTGCACTAATAGCATTCACTTGAAGTAGTGTTCTGCATTTGTGGAAGTTGCTTCTCTATATTTGTAATGTAAATATGTGTATGAGGAAAGCATACTGAAAGGTGGCACATAAAATGTTTGAACAAACTGTAATGTCCAGCTTTGGCAGAAGTTACTGCTGTTATGCACATTGGTTAGTGTGTTCGATGTTAAAAAATTATAGAATAATAGTTGATGGTTTCATGGTAGCTGATCATAATTCAGCTTTTAGAAAGACCAAATTCAGAGTCGTTTAAGATTTTTATGCTTGTTTAAAATAACACAGCCATCTAATTTCACATTCATTTTCAATGATATGTTACAAAGTTTTTAGTCTTGTGTGCTGTAATATGTTTTAGGGTTTAGTGGAGTTGTAACACAAGTTATGGTCCATCAAAGATTTGTGTTAGGTTAAAGTTATCTTTGCAGTTGCTTTGTAGACCAACAAAGAGCTGCTTTTGTCACTAGCATTTGAGTGACAATTGTTTGTTGTAAATTATACAGAATTGTTTTTTCTTCTGCAGCAGAAGAGTTAGGAAGTCTGTAAGGACAGTATTGACAAATATGTATGAACATGACCACGCTTGACCTAAAATTCAAAGTTTGAACAGAGGCATCCTTTGTATTGCTCAAGAGATGATCATGGACTGCCTACCTTGTATTCTTTTTTACAGTGTAGAGCAGTGGCTCTGTACTTTTGCATGGTTGCATATCTTGTGGGTTTGTTTATTTTCTGCTGGTGGCAAACTGAGTTAGAATAGAGGACTAAAGTTTATGGTAAGAGTACATTTGTTTTAGGTCCATTTGCAAAATTGTGAAAAGCAACTATAATTAGTTCCGTCATGTCTGTGTGCCTGTCCCTCCATCAATCCGCATAGAAGAACTCTGCTTTCATGGGATGGATTTTCAAGAAATTTGAAGTTTGCTTAGTTTTTGAAAATCTGACAGGAATAACGGGTGTTGGATGTGAAGACTTAACCTTTAGGCACCGTGCATCCTATATATAGGACAGACGTACCGCAACTCCACAGAGTAGACTTTTTATATATTTAGTCAACAAATATATTTAATTTTTTTTTAGACTTTCTCTCGCCATCTTCGTTTATTCCTCCACAAAATGTCTTGTACTTCCTAATGTTACTCTTCTTGGTTCATAAAATATACACATTTTACATAAATGGTGTGCTAAACCATAAATGTCTAGCTCCAGGGCCAAAGGGTTGATGTATTTATGATAATATCTCGCTGAAGTCTTCTTAGAATGATAAAGGTTTGAAATATAAATTGTAGAGAAAAAGCACAGTAACATTTTCCAAAAATTGTGCCATTTGTGAGATAATTTAGAAAAGTGATGTTAGAGCAGGAGAGAGTGCAGATGACGGTATAGTGTGGCGCATGCACTTTGCATGCTGAATGACAAGGGCCACACACACACACACACACAAGAATATATAATACTTATTACTTTCTAACTGCAACAGTGGTTGCACAAATGCATGTTACGTTACATGTACGTTGCCTGTCTTGATAAATAATGTTCTATGTTTTATACAGACACAAAGTTATCTTATAGCAGAATGTGGTTGCAGTTTTGATACAAATAAAAATGGTCCACACCACAAAGTCATGGAGGTGGGTGGTCATCTTGACATCCCAGCTGGCTAGGCCCAACTGCCTTTCTGAATGATAATGATGAAGAGAAAAATCTCTATTGTGTGTGCTGGGAATCATTACTGTGGTTGTCCAACAATAGTGTACTTCCTATACCAACTACACTATCACAGTTTAAAATTATAAATAAGTATATTGCTTTCCAGGGCGTTTATAAAAAGTGCAACCTGAGCCTAGGAGTGACATCAGAAAACACCCATCTCTTTTCTTAGTGATTTTCTTATGCATATGTGCAAGGGTACCTTTATCAGTCTTTCTTTTAATAATATTACTTTATGCATTTAATTTTACATGGCTGATCCTATATTGAAAGCCTTGTGGCATATTTGGGTAAAGCTCGCAGTGCCCTGGTTTACTGCTGCCGTTGTAGACATTAAATGCTGTATGGAACTGAATGTGATGATAAGGTGTAATGCAGAGCAGAGTAAATTATTATTAGTCAAGGAAGGTAATTTTACTTAATGGATGTTTGTAAGCTTAAGGTGATGAATGCAGAATTACATGGCTGTCCCCTCATGTAACTGTAACTACTTTTTTGTTTTAATTATAGCTTACTAGGATTGGATAACCTTCCTGATTTGGAGGACTTGGAGACCAAACTGAATGCATACTATGCAAAAGTTGAAAAGGACACAGGACTGTCAAAGGGGTATGTCGTTTTATATACCTAACAAGTATCACACAGTTTAACTTGAAGTACAGTTTAGTGCATTTGTTAGTGGATAGGAGGTGTGGCTGTTAAATAATGAGGCTACTGTCAGCAGAATAATTATTAATGCCGTTATTGTCCTTTGCCGTTCAGTGTAATTGTATCAAAAGCAACACACAGCTCCATCTACCAGGCCTTGCAGCATCGCATGAAGTCATTATCTAATAGTGCTCTAAGTAACTGTTCTCTTTTCCATATACCTGATGTAAAATATTGAAGGTTTTTGGTGGCAGTTTTCTTCAGCGTTACAAGAAATTTTATACTTACTGACACTGTTTCGCATTGAGGCACTTGGGAGCCAGTTTGACTCTCTTGTAGAGTGTGGTTTGACACACGACAGGGGGAGGGTTCAACAGTAACTATAGTTTGGTGATCAACAGTAAAGGTGAGGAGCTGCATGTACAGTTCCTCTTTTCGATAGCCAGGCCTCTATATGTTGTCTTCAACTCTGATTGAATTTTGGGCTGCGTTCTGACACAATGAGTTCATGGAATTGGATTAGAAATGTGCGTGTTGTTGTGGAAGTGGTAGTTTTTGAGAATGACGCAAGTTCCAACGAGAAACTTTATTGTGATAGAATCATAAAAGTTTTGATTCACAAAACCAGTTGTGTTGAAGAGGTGTGTGACTGTAAAAAAATAAGGTGCCATTTTTACCTGTATGTAAAAACATTCCCCATTCACAGTCTTCGGTTTTCAAGGAAACACCCATACGTAATGTGTTTAACCTTGTGTGTGATTGTGGGGTGAGCCCTGATTTTTCAGATAATGAAGTGATGAAAAAAATTCTTGTTTTATAGTGTGGTAGATAATTGTTAATTACTTTTATTTGGAAAGTAATATTACCTTTTCTTTCCTCTACATTCTTTTAAAGTGGGTCGTATCATTTCAGGTCTTTCACGTCAGACCACTATCCAAGTAGGTTATGTATTTTGGTTGCCTGAGGTTTGTATTTGGAAGGTGTTGAGTTTGACTTTCAACCCAGGACATAAACTATCATGACAGGTTTCTTCTGGTTTTCTTCATTCCATCTAAGCAGATGCAAGAAGAATACCTGATTATGCCATGGCAACATCCTTGTACCCTTGTCAAGTTGAGACATTCTGTGCTCTCTATTCATAAGTTGGTTTTGTCTAATAGCAGGACTGATGAAAAAACAGAAAAGGAGAAAAAGAGACGTTCATCAAGTCCAGGGAAAGGGAAACATGTGTCTCCTAAAGTCATGTTTGTTCATCATGATGATCCAAAAGTGGAAGAGAACCTCCGGATCAGAGGTAAGAATACATGTATTGTATTTATTTTACTGCGTGTTACATTTTGATGGTCACATATTGGTTATAGTTCCGTGATTACAAACAAGAACCTGTTCTTCAGGTATTTGTTAATTGAGCGCTATTCTTATGACATGATAGTTGCTTAGTCTGTGCTAATCATGTTTTGTGTTGAATATGGAGAATGGAGAGCCTTTCTTTGTTATTGCATGTTAATCTATTTGTGATTTGAATTATTAAATTTAGTAAGTAAGTGCCTTATAGTGTGTCCATATGTAAATTAAATGCACTGTTAATGTTATTGTGTGCACATCCTGATCATTCATGTGTACAGGTATCATCTGTAACTATGGCGTGTGTGGTATTTGGTAGTTGTGTTATCAGTGGAGTTTTGGTGGGTACCTGGTAAAAAATATGTTGTAAAGTGTCTTGTGTATTTGATGAGAATGATGTATGGGGTGACCAGATTGTTGGTTGACTTAATGTTGAAGATTGTGAATGTTGGTAGTACTTTCATCGGAGCTCACCTTCCCCAGTGTGCTTCCAATCTGATTAGTACATTTCTGCTGTACTGATATTACCGTTCTGGTTGTTGTAGAAAAGAAAAAAATGGATATTTTTGCTGAGTCTCCATCACCACCTAGGGAGAACAAAGGTAAATTGACGGAATCAGAAGCCACAACAGTAATGGCTGCCAAGTGGAAAATGCAGATTGGGTCTGTTCCATCAAGGTAAGAAACACTGTGACATTAAATAGCGTGCTTTCCGTTGTCTTTATATTTTATTTTGAAAGTGTGATGGCAGTATGCAAATAAATATTTTCAGACTTAAGAAGAAAGATAAGGCACAGCTGGAGAAGGAACCATGGGAAGAGGTAGAAGAAAAGCGATTCATATTCATTAAAGATGATACAGACAAAGCTGGTAGTGAAGACGAAGCTGAGAGGAAAAAGAAACCCACAGCAGATGAAAAATTCCAGGCAAGGAAGGGGCCTTTGAGAGATTTACCTGATAAGACTGGTTCTGAGAAAGGTAAAGCAGAAAGTACAGATGAGGTGCGAGATGACACTGTCAGTAAGACTTTGCAGTTTGTGGAGAAATATCAAGGAGGTCTGCGTATTAATCCACGTGTACTGGATAAAAAAACAGATGATTTGCCTCCACTTCCTCCAGGTGTCCCCCCAAAGACTGCCTTTCCATCCGTAGGCAGAAGTAAAGTCACAGTTAATACACCCACTGTGTCGGCACAACCGAAAGGCCCCAGAACTGACAGTGAGAGTGATACGTCAGATTCAGAAAAGAAAAAGAAGAAGAAACAGCAGCAACAACAGCAGCAACAGCAGCTACAACCTCCACCTCCACAACAGCAGCAACAGCAGCAGCCGCAGCAACCACAACAAGCAGCACAGCAGCCTCAGCCTCTTCCTGGAGAAGCTTCATCAGGTGAGTCGTCACAGAGTCGATCACGATCCCGTGAGAAGTACAGTCATGCCTCAAGTAACAGCAGCTCGCGTTCACGTTCATACAGGAAGAACCGGAGCAGGTCAAAGTCCGGTTCTTATGAACGTAGGCGATCCAGGTCAGGGTCATATGGCCGGTATGGCAGTCGGTCAAGATCTCGTTCATATCCTCGATACAGGAGCTCTGGGTCACGTTCACGGTCACGTTCATATCGCAGCCGTAGTCGCTCTTATGATAGGTATTCACGTAGCCACTCTCGTTCAGAAGATGGTCACTACCACCGTCGTAGTAGAAGTCAGTCTGATGACAGGCGAAGGAAACATGATTATCACATGAGCAGATATCACCAGGGACGTTACCCACGAAACCGTGGTACATACTACCGTCCTCGATTCCAGAATTATAAAAATCCCCGTGGCAGCTTTACACCACGTGGAGGTAGAAATTTCCATCAGAAATACCCTCAAGGACGGGGAAGGCCATTTGTTCATCGTGGTCGAGGTCGAAGCAGGGGGCGCTTCTTTCATTACAAATCTGGTTCTAGTTATAAGGATTACCACAGTCGTCGTTACGATGGAAGACCTCGATCGAGGGACAGTGATGATCGACGAAGTTACAGCCGTGAAGATGATGATCCAATGAAGAAAGTTGATGCTGCAAAGGAGAAAATTAACAAATACATTGCAGAAGAAAATAAGAAAGAAGAATCCAGCTCAGTCCCAAGCAAGTCAAGAGATGAACCACTAAGTGAAGGAGAAGCAGTTGATGATGATGATTATGGACTACCACCATTGCCTCCTGGTGGTCCACCATCTAGAGAATCAAGCTCCAACTATGTAGATCGAAAGATGTATGAAGGGAAGTGGGCAGACAAGGAATCAGATGACAAAAGTGGTTCTCATAAAGTTCCAGAAGGGCCTAGACTTCCTCCTGAGAACAGTATTGAAGAAATGGATAAATTCCTGAACAAAGTGAAAGCACAGAAGAAAGAGGAAATGAAAGAGAGAAATAAATCATTCATGAAATCGCACGCTTGGTAGACTTCAGCATTATCACAGCTATCTTCTTAGCACCATCAGATGTAAATGTAACTTTGCATTGCTTATGTTCGTTAGTCTCTTCAGACATTGAATGAAACTTGAATATAAATGTATACTGGTGATAGTGTTTTTAAGTTCACAAAAATAGCAGTGTGTGGCTTACATTATTATTAGTTAATAATAATAATAATAATAATATAAATGTGCCCTTTAGTTTCACATATTGCCCACATATTTGTGTCGCCCATTGGAAAGTCATTGTGTATATTGTGACTTGTAAGTTCTTATTATCAGTTTGCTTTGCTGTGTAGTTAATGATAATCCCATATGTTGTGGGCAGTCATGTTGGTGATTTTATGCAACATTATAGCCTATAAAAGGACAAAAAAATAAAGTACTTTTTTAACATCTGATTTTCCTGTGGACATTTGGAATTCTGTGGATAATGACATGTGTTTCGGAAAAGGGAAGCGTCCATATTACCACAGTAATATATTAGTACAGCAAAATCCTGTTAATCTGACTTGTGCAGGGCCGTAGAGGTGCCAAATTATTGAGTTGTCCAGATTATCTGATGGTGCCTATGCTAACCCATATTCTTAACAGGTGACTTTTGTTACTGCTGCTGTATTCAGGCTGTGCACCTGATTGGAGGAATATTCTATCTGGATTCTTCGTACCAGGTAGTGGATGGAACAAAAGACAAGGGGTCAGGAGATATCATGACAGTTGATGTACATATACACTTAGAGGCCGTGTTGGACATGTTTCTGACAACTGCCCATTGATAAAGGTTTTTTTTTTCTGATAAGGAGAACCTGTTCTTGGGACGATTCTTTTGTAGTGCTGGATTGTCAGGATTTCCAGATATTCGGATGTCACATGAAAGGAATTTTGCTGTACATGAAACTCTTCAGCCATTTTTGCAAAATTCAAGAAGTTAGGTTTATTAGATGGAAAGAGTTCTTGAAGAGCTTAAGCCTGAAGATTTTCTTGTGTTGAAATGGATAGTCACTTTTCTAGAATGTTAGTATAACTTTTGCATTTAATGTTCCATGTTCTAGGAAACCACACTTTAACCCTTAACCTTTGTTGGTGACAGTACATAGCTATGCTGAGTGTGTATTCAGTAATTAATTGCTCGACACGATGAAAACTGTGCTCATACACAGTAACGTATGAACACTTAAATGTATGGAAATTTTGTATGCACCATGCTTAAAATTACAGAAATGGAAGTAAAACAGTTGTACATTGAAACACGTGTTTCTTCACCTTGTAGATTGCCAACATGGCATGAGGTTGCATCTCTGACGTTTTAAGTTCTGTTAAAATGCATTAACAGTTTTTTTTTTAATCTGAAGTGCCTTGCAGGTTGATATTGCTGCCATAAAAAGTGTAGCCTCACAAACATGGGCCATTCACTAACTCATGACAGAGGACACACATCACAAGCAAGTGATGTGTGTTGCACAGTGTGAAGTGATTTAGGTGAAATGATCTTGCCATTCAACCTTAGTAACTGAGAGCATAATTATAACACTATATTTGGTACAAATTGAACAAGCAGCAACATGGTTAAATTGTTAAGATTGTATTGCAAAGTAGTAGTGAAAGAGTGAAAGTTCTTCCCATCATGAACTTGTGCTTTGTAGGTGGCAGATCTTTCCAGCAGGAAACATATACAAGGGCACAGCATATGTGTTAATCATATAGGAAAAATTTGATACTGATTTACTCTAATGCCCTAAGAAGGAAAATTTAAGTGGGGTCATTTTCCATCTGATTTCACTTGATAGTTGCATGATGAGAAACTCGAGTACTGTAATTACCTGTGGTATCAATAAAGAAACAAGAAGTGTATGAAATTTGATAAATACCAAGATCTAGAAGATTTACCATGACAGTAGTGGGCCAGTAAGACTGTGCATACGCACGTTTTCCTCCTCTCCCAGACCAGCTTGGGACCTACCCACTCCTATGCATTGAATATGGGTGGGACTTATTTTGCATTTCTCCAGGTGTAAAGCAGCTGGGATGTTAACCTCTCACCCCTTATAGTGGTAAGAATGTCTGGAGCTGTACCTCCACCTCTGCTGTATACCATTGTATGCACAGGGATACCTTCACCTGTAACTCAGTTTGTAGATGAGGCTGTTTGTTTGTGTGTGTTTTTTTTTTTTAATGTAATTGAGTCTGGTTGTGTTTCTTTTTGGAGTAGCTTGCAGTCTGTCAGCTGGTTAACAAATATCCTGTTGTCTAATGAACATTAAGATCCATTGCCGTGTTCCGCTACAGTCTGTACCTGAGCATTACTGATCCAGTCAATACACCTCTCACATCTTAGCAGCCCCTCTCTTTAGGATCTGTTAATTCAAGTTTTACATTGATTTTGAATTTGACGTTCAGGTGACTGTGCATCGTGATAAGTTCTTATAATAAAACCAACTAGATGCAGTAATTTCTCATATTTATTTTTGGAATAAAACTCTACGTGTTTGAGACAGTTCCTCTGTCCGTCATTAGGAATTTTTCACTGTACATACAGCAGTGGTATGTCATACAGGTTTGCTGACGGCTAGCGAGCAGGAACAGGACAGAACTGGTTCCATCCTGTTCCTGCATGCTAGCTGTATGACATACACCATTGCTATGTGTACAGTGAAATAAAAAACCTGCTGATGAACAGAGGAACTGTCTGAAACATTTAGAGTTTTATTCCAAAATAAATATGAGAAATTAGTGCATCTAGTTGGTTTTATTATAAGAATTTGGCATTGATTTCCTTTACTTAAAAGATTTCTTTGAATGATCTTTCCTTATATGTCTTTGCAGCCACACTTCACTTGCAGTATGATTAAAAAGTACAAGATCTACATATTAGTTTAAGGCAGTTGTATATCAGTAGATCATTGAAGAGCCACAAAAGCCTTCCATGTGATGATGATAGGCATCAGCACAGTTTAAGCTTATCTCAAAGGCCTGGGACCCTTGTTTGGACAGTGGTCAGCATTGTATTAGAAAATTTAGACTGTGTGTTTAAAGAGATGGTGAATTCCACGTGCCTGTGCATGCAGCATCTACCACTGTATACTTGACTTCCCAATTTTGTGAAGAGAAATTATGAAGGTGCTTATGGTATCCTTTCCATAATTCTGCTGTATCCCATCTATGGGATCCAATTTTCTGTGGCGCCTGTATTGAGATTGTTTCACAGTGATCGTGCCATTGATGACAGCAAATTTTACTGTGCAGGTTCAGGCCATCATTATTCTTGCAAGTTGTCAACATGTAAGTAAGGTGGTTACAGATATTTTGAAAGTATTGTAATTGTTCAACAACCAAAGAAGAGTTGACCAAAAATTAAAGCACTACAGCCCTTTGAAACCTCACTAAGTTCAGATATTTACCACGCCTCTAAATCTTGACCAACAGTGCTCTGAGAACTTCATATTCTGTTGAATTCCTGGGGCGTCCAATATGGTTCTTCCTCCAAGTTTTGGTTGTCTGAAGGCGGTCATAATATTACTGTAGTTCCAAATATGTATAAACTTTGACAGTGATACTCTTTCAAATCTTTTGTGAGTCAAATGGATTTCTTGTACATATAATTATCGAAGTGTCATACAGTGTGCTGGTTACTGGTATGTGTAATCTGTTCTCTGATAGTGTCTCAGCGTAGACGTTCAGTTTTGAAAAATAAGGGCTGTGAGGTGGGTTACAAACCACAAGTTAGTGGCTGTTTCTGTTGTCAGTTTACACTTCGTTGTTTTATACATATATTCTGAATATCGTCAGAACTGCAGTACAGCGGGACGTCTTGTGGATGGGGACGATACCAAAATGAAACTAGAAAATCTGGCTGTAAGTGGAAGCCGAAGAGCTCAGTCGAAGTTGTCAGTAATAAGTCGAGTACTCTAAGGTTTGGGGTTATTGCTGTCAGTTTTGTGCCCAGACACAGAACTGACCCCCCCCCCATTATCACTGATCGTCGTACAATATCTCGAGAGCCTTCAGCCGATTAGATCAGAACCTCTGGCTTCTATCCCCATACATCCGTCAAACAAAATGTGTCTTTCTGAAGGACCAGTTGCCTCTCCCACCAGCAGCAGTTATTCACGTCGAATCCTGCAACCAAGAAGCGAAACCCGTTGGCGGGAGGTAATTTCGTGTTACAATTATAAGACTCGATTTTCGCATGTCAGCTATGCTTTCCTTCCGCGGGAAGGATGTGACGAAATATCAGGTTGGACAAGCTGAAAATTTTGCTTGTTGGTTGGTTGATTGGCTTTAAATGAGAAACGTGAAGGCGCGTATTAGTATACCATGTTATTAGAATTAGCACTCAAAGAACCTGTAGTATTGTAATAGTTGGCAGTGCTTGCGCTGGTGAAAAACACAAACACAAGCAGGCTAGTCTGAGCTTGGATGTGTTTAGTGAATAGTCGGTGTATGTCGTAAGGAAACGGCATATAATGAATGAAATTAGCCAGTGTTTATGGCTAGTTTTTGTGAAGTTGTAAAGGTAAGTGAAAGTTGAAGGACTAGAGATATTTTAAGGCAGACGTCGAGTTCCGTGCAGACTCGCAGCACGCTTTGCTGTTGTCTCGGTTTATGGTTCTACGAATATATTAGTACTGTTACAGTATTCTGCATTTTGATGCTGTGTAATGTTGTAGATTGACAGGACGCTTCGGAGGAAGAGGCTCCGTTAGTCTTCAGGGTTGAAGCAAGTGAATTCAAGTGAAGCTGGAGGGATTAGTTTGAGCTATAAAGGGAAAATTCTTTGTATAATGTTCGCGTTTTAATTTTTTCCATTTAGCTTTTAAAAGTTGCTGCCTGGTGGAACTGGACTGCCATTTAGGCGTATATTCTTTTTATTTACACAAATACATCAAATCTGAGGGTGATACTTGCAGTAGTAACTAACTACGTGGTACATGGTCCTTCTTGAGAGGATGATAGTTCTGCAGTTAGAAGTACCCACATTTTGTAGAACCAAAAATGCATAGCCGTACTAACAACAGCCCACTACTTGTACATATTTTGAGCGAGATGAATCCAGTCCGCGCTGTCCCGTCCAATTTCTTTAAGATCCCTTTTAACATTATCCTATCTACGTATTCCTAGATCTTCCAAGTAGTTCTTCTTTTGATAAGCCGAGAAATATTTGGTGGCGAGTAAGAGATAATCGTTATTTGATTTGATTTTTTTTCTTAAGTTTGTTACGTGTTTTTATGTTTCCTATTTATAAAACAGCCAAATTAGTCTTATGACAGTGAGTCTGTGTCCTAATTTCTTCGTTAGCCGACGAATGTGCGTCAAAATCTTGCTTCTGGAGGTCAGAAAAATTTTCATACACGTCCACACGTAATTCTCCACTTGACAACTGCACGAACCTCTTGGAGCCTCACTAGAACCATTCCATGTGTGTAATATTCTTAAATGTTGTGTGGTGATAAATCTTCTAATAGCGTGAAGCCTTATTTAAGGCGGTTCTTTAGAAGTAGAAGTAGAAATTTTTTAACATTTCCTGTAATACCCCTAATGACGGATGTTACCAATTATTTATATACATTTTTTTTTTTCTTTTCGACTTATTTGAAGGCACATACGGCAGTAAACCTGGGGGAAATGTTTTCAGTGCGAGGGGTTTGTGTTTATAAGGCACATGCATTATGTCTCAAAACATTTGGAAAAATTACTGTTTGTGCCCCTCCAATGGTATCTGCTCGTTGCTGTGTTGGAGGGACTTGTGAGTGCGCGAACCTTTAGAACTAAGCCGGCGGTAGCACTACTAACAGTAGGGTCTCCCAAGCCGGACAGATCAAGAGGTTAGCGACCAGACCAAGAGAGGTGCCCTAGGTGAAGGAAAATCCGATACAAATTCTTCTGACGCCGCAATCAGTGTCGTCAGTAGCTACTTTAAGCGCAGAACAAATGATGCTCACGATGGTTCATGATAGTATAGCAACGGAAATGACCAGTGTTTTCAACAGCTGCTGTACTGCGATGTAAAAAATAAATGGAAAAACTACCAACATTCCTGGATAGTTTCTTTCCAAAATTTTAAGGAAAAGAGACGATACTGTAAACTTAAAGAGGGAGCACTAGATCGTACTATGTGGAGAACCCGTTTTGGAAGAGGCTATGGACCTGTCGTAAGGCACATTGCGGAATGAATGTATGAATTGATTCCGCAGGACTTTAACGTTATAACGATAGGATTATTATGAAGTGTGCACCATACGTGGGTAGAAGGTGCTGCACGCCCTGCTACCATCCTAACGACATGAAGCTCATATCCGCTCCATATACGACGTATTGCATGTACCTAGACAAGAGGTCGGCAACCTTTTGGCACTTGTGGGCCGCATGCAACTGAGGAAAATCAAGGGAAACCGCAGTCAGGGTAGCTGAAAAGCGCTAGGAGCAGTTTGGCTGTGTCAACTGAGCCGTCCTGTTACAGGTCACCTCAACTGAACGTATGATTGCCGGTCACTATCAGCTGAGGCCTCAGGTGACTTCTATCAATCCCTTGTCCACACAACTGTCTTCCAAGTTGCCCAAGTCGTGGATTCCCCGCAGCACATCATTTTGAGTTGAGCCGCACGGTTAGTGCTTTGATACAGTCCTCAAAGGGTGATACCTCCATATTGTCTTGAATTTGCTTGTTTATACCATAAGAAGGCGCGTTAGTCGCAATAGGCTTGCAAATTGCGGTTCCTTGTCGTGGGTATCGTCAGCGGACCCCTCATGTAGGGCGTGCACAGTCCGTCCTAGGGCTGCTAACCGTACGTGTAGATTGCTGATTATTTTGGGTTTCGTCAGGTAGAACACGTGACTTCCACTGGCCCGGTGGTCACCAACACGCAGTACAGAGCAGTGACGTAACCCCACCACTACCACACCATAGTTCCCATCAAGATGCCAGGTAGAGTGGAAGTGACAGTCTATTCCGTGAGGTAATTTGAAATGGTTGCGTCTTGCTTGTCTCTAATAGGTGCTTGTGAGTTCTTTTAAAACAGTTTTTGAAACTACCCTTCAGCGGTTGATATGTTGCTTAAAACTAAAATAGCTTATTAATATTGTATATTTGACTGCTTAGATTTAAGGTCTGTGAATTGGAATTTCTAAGCTGATGTCAGGTGGTTGCGGACAGCACGCGGTGGGAGCTCGGGCCGCATGCAGCCTCGGGATGCTGACCTTTTACTGAGACCATTACGGACGTCATTAATACACGATGGGCCTGGGGTGGGCACTTGTCTGTATTTTAATAGCTACAAATTTTGAGATAAAATTGTTTCTTGTTGTTTAATTAAATTGTAAAGATTTTAATTAGCCTGAGTAGTATATTGGCTGTGATACTCAGGGACATAATGCAGCCAGAGGGCAAGTTTTATCGAATGTGCAAGTGTTCAAGGCCTGATCAAAACAGTTGTTGACCTTTAAATTTCAGTGGTTAGTACCATCGGATCTCATCATTTAATAACTATGAATTTTGACCGGAGGTCTATGTTTCATAGATTCTCGCAACCAACAGCGATTATGTCCGTCAACGGTATTAAATGTTTATTGTTTGTAGTGGAAACGAAGTTTATTTGCTGTGCCATAGGAACTGAGTCTTTAAAGTTGAGGCTAAATTTAGTCTTCAAAGGGTTCAGCACGTGGAGCTCTAAAATGCACCTTTATTGGGAAGAAGTAGGGACACGCGGTCGTTTATTTACACTAACTTCTTATGTGTTATTTGCAAGAAGTTGATTAGGTCCCTCCGACTTCACTAAAAGGATTATAACCGATTTTGGATTTCGCTCTACGCAGACTGTTGTCTGGATGGTTTCAATTGAAACCCTACATTACGTGGAGGCCCAAAACAAATCGGCTTTATTCCCTTTCTGCAAGGAGCTGGTTCAGAAACCCCTTATAAACCTTATGGTTTTGACCACTGACTGTAAGCGTCAAAGTGATCTTTATTGGTAAAGAGGATTTGTACTTGCGTAAAGAGAAAAAACCAACTTGATGCCACTTATTTTATTATTTAATATTCATTCATTACTCAACATGTTTCGGCCGTTAATACGACCATCTTCAGGAGTCTGCGACTAACTGGT
>Ga0123357_10002275_pt1 | contig 21275 bp, 10 predicted proteins | sample TergutEmb28metaG_FD_89873 | JGI IMG/M metagenome (GOLD analysis project Ga0123357, IMG submission 89873) | Embiratermes neotenicus P4 segment gut microbial communities from Petit-Saut dam, French Guiana - Emb289 P4 | ecosystem: Host-associated > Arthropoda: Insects > Digestive system > Gut ... | reverse complement strand
GTAACCATTGAACTTTGGATATAGGTGTTTTGGGTTATATCGGTATAGTTTGACCTAAGGAACACTCTCCCGAAGTTAGGTCCTTTCCTCCTGGGACACCCTGTATATATATATATATATATACATTCACACACACACATCCTTATACCACAGCTTTCGTTATTTTTCCTTTAATCATTCCCTCTCAAGTTCATCAAATTTTAGTCTATAATTAAACATATTTATAATAAATCTGTAAGTGTGCTTCTCTGTGTCCATTAATGCCGCCAGTGCAAAGGAAAACTTAGTTTCGCCATTTATACCTGTCCATCTATGCCCCATGTTCCTATCTGAGAAATTCTGAGAGAGTTGTCACGAATATTACATTTGTAGGTTTTGCCGAGATGTTTGAGACACCGAATCCGACTAAATATTAAAAAGTTTCGTCTTTCACTGACCACCTCAAAGCAACTTGAAAGTGAATGGTTAATTCGGAGCAAAAAGTATTTCGAATCAAAGGAACAGACGGACACGAAGTAAACATATTATTTTTTCAACGTGTCTTTGAGTTCTCATGCTATTAAACAAAAGTGACTAAACGCGCCACAGTAGTCACAACATGTGTTTACTCTTTAATTGCTAACATTCATGTGAGCTATACGGACCAAAATACAGAATATGTCAATTTTGATATTTGAGTGACCTTGCATCCTTAATAGGAAATGATTTATGAGACCAACTTGATGCAGCAATTATGATTTATTGATAAACCATTAGCTCAACACGTTTTGGGCATCATTGTGCCCATCTTCAGGAGCGCAAGGCCGTATATTACTGCATATGGTTTTCAGCACTTATCGTGCTGAAAACCATATGCCGTAATATACGGTCTTGCGCTCCTGAAGATGGAAAGAATGGTGTCCGAAACGTTTTGAGCTAATGGTGTATTAATAGATCATAATTGTTGCATCAAGTTGGTCTCAAACCTCATTTCACAGAATATGTCCTAGCATATGAAGATAAATTATATTAGCATTGGAAAGAATGATGACACTCTGCGTCGGTTAATTTAACACTGAATCTATCATTCTTTGGATAATTTACTGTATAGCTGCAGTAACGTCTCGTCTGTTGTTTAGAAAATAATAAGTAAAAAGCTTTTTTAATGATAATTTCACTTGAAAATTCATCGAACGACTAGATTTTTATTACCAAAGACACGCTGGGGTTATCAACGTATTCGTAATACTATAAAGAATGCCAATTAAACAAATGTTACATTATAATAGACCTATGTGTTCTAAAATATGGAATATATGACAATTTTTAACGTAAGATATTGCACATGGAAGGACACCATCATGACTTTATCAACGCACTGCATAATTAAATATTTTTTTCTTTGCCTGCCGGCACTAATATCGGATAGAAATATCTCGATACTTAGTTACGTTCTTTGTTTATGAAATACAACGAACTTTTGTACCGTCTTTCAAGATTCTGACGCATTTAACGATGAGACTCGGCAAGGTCTATTCTTCATTTTCTTGTAGACAAAGCTCCTTACAGATTTATAACAGGTTTCCTGTGCTTCTTTGTAGACTATTTATGATGTGGTCTAATAAATGAATACCATCACCAAGCACCGGAAGCTACTATTGTAATACATTTTATTTTGGCCCTTCCTGCATTGCATCGAACACTTTTTAATGGCATATTTCCAAAGGAAGCTGTACAGCAATGGCGATGAAACCTCTCATAGACCTAATCTCAATCCATTGTGAATAGGAAATGTATGAAATAAATGTTACTCCTTCCGGCTTTATTCTAGACTTCTTTCAAGTGTATTTTAATTAGCGAAATACTTCTGTCGTTAGGTGAAAACAAATAAGATTAACGTACGTAAGATGTCAGAGCTCTTGCCAGACTTACCAACAGCTGGTTCATCCGCCAACTCCGAAAGAGCTTACTGATGACAGGTCCTACAACACACGGAAAAGTTTAAGGAATCAGAATAAAGTGAAAACATATCTTCATAAACCCTGAAACAATGCAAGACATTTGATATTTCTCAAACAAAGTCTACGGCACATACTTATTCTTCTGTTGAGAACGATAATTGTGGAAATTAATTCTTCATCGTTACTGAGTCACACTTTCCCGACTCAGAACAACTTACATTCAAAAATCCAAATTTTATTAATACATACAATGAGTTTTGATTTCCTATGTTCCTTAATCAAAACGCAACAAAGAGTTAAGAATGCAGCAGACGTACGATGCAATATACATGCATTTCTCATATTAAACGACCTTTTATACAACATTTGTTATAAATTGTATATGTGCTTGCTACACAGAAATGAGAATCACGGATACATAACTACGTACATAAAATGATGTAAAGATAATGAAACACTATCGCAATAATTTTTGTATGTGGAATAAGAAACCAACTAGATGTCAGTATTATATTTATTTCTCCTTTATAAGTTGTTCAACATGTTTCGGGCTATCTTGTGCCCATCCTCTGGAGCTGAAGACTTTGTGGTGTTTTTGCCGCGTGTGGTGTAGTGCCGTGGCTGTGTAGACGGTCAGATCAGGTTGGCTGGTTGTGTGTCCATTGGGGAGTACGTAGCACAACTACTACGTACTCCCCAATGGACACACAACCAGCCAAACGGATATGACCGCCTACACAGCCACGGCACTGCACCACACCCGGCAAAAATACCACTAAGTCGACAGCTCCTGAGGATGGGCACAAGGCAGCCCGAAACATGTTGAGCAAATTATAAAGGAGAAATAAATATAATACTAAGTGACATCTAGTTGGTTTCTTATTCCACATTGAACTACGATGCACGGTCAACCACACATCAAATTTTTTTTTTATGTCTTGCTGACCGTGCATATCATTATATTTGTCTCAGTAATTAATCAATTTGGTACACAAAATTTTTGTTTTACAATAAGTTTATTTCATGCCTCTACATGTTTCGAGCACCTGCGTAATGCAATTTTGACCTCCTGATGATGAGCACATGGTGCTCGAAACATGTAGTGGCATGAAATAAACTTATTGTGAAAGAAAATGTTTGTGCATCAAGTTGGTTAATTACTGAGATAAACTATCGCAATATATTTATTAAAACAGACAAAATGTAGACAGGAAGAAAATGTATACTTGAAAGGCACCGTGTTAGGATCTCTGCTGATGAAACAGCTACGCTGACTGAAATTTTCGGTGAGTCGGTGAGTTTCCTGCTTTTTAAAGAGAATATTCTGAGAGGATTGTGAAATGGGTCTCTGCTGAACTCTCAAATATTCTTCGCTTACCATGTAAACTAATGAAATCAATAACGTACAGGTCTTCTTATGAAAACAGGCATTATTCAGACAGTTCAATAATTTGACGCCTTTTGTAGAAATCGAAAGTTCCTTGTCACAGTTATGTAACGTAAGCCAACAGTTCTTATAATAAAAGCCAACGAGATGAACTGTTTCTCAATTTTATTTTTGATAAAGAACTCTATGTATTTTGTACAGATCTACTGTCCGAAACATGTAGAGCTCTTTATCAAAAATAAACTTCAGAAGTAGTGCATCTAGTTGGCTTTTAGTATAAGAATATATCACGATTCACGTTCCTCTGAACGGCAAAGTAAATCAACAAATGCACACTTTTCAAATTAATGTTTTAATTCAATTATTGGCTTCTTCTACATGTTTCCAGCATCATGTATTCATCATCAGGAAGACCATTTGAATGTACGTGCAATTTTGTGTGGTGTTTTTCATATATCCTATTTAAGCAGTCTAATATATGAAGAACGAACACAGTAAAGTTCTGCATCAGGAAATTTCCCCGACCATCCGTATACAAAAATCGAAAGCCCTCTTCCGCCACTTATTACTGAATATTTTCAATCTAGATAAGGGTCTTTTGGAATGTAACGCCATGTTAGGGGGTTTATAGTTACCGACGATTCGAATGCATTATTCTAAACCCAAGCCAGAAATCTAGTACTGTTTTGTCTCCTGGGTCTAAATAAGGGTTCTTCCCTCGCTTTGCTAAGTAAGGAGAGGAAACCAATCTGTCCCTGAAACCTAAAGTTATAATTTTACTTTAAAAACAGTTGAAGAGAAAAGGCGAAATAGCGAATGATTCCAGATGTGACACAACACCTTGAGAATGCCATGCATTCAACACAGCTAAGAGACAATATTGAAGGAACACAGCGTCTCGGGAAACTCATTTAACTTGCAAATAAAGTTTCATTCCAAACTGAATTCACATACTTCTGTTTTTCTCACTTGAATCTTTAACATTCCATGTCAGACCACTCTGTGGGTCCTCGTTTCAAAGTCCGAGATGACAGGGACAGGTATTTTGTGGCCAAGTACAGTTACAGTATCTCCATGGGCAGTGCAAATACATGATGATTTATTAAAAGTTCTACTTAATTATAAGACTTATTGTACGTCTACCTGAATTTAAAGAAATTAATGAGCATGAATAATGCGGGTTTCAAGTTTCTGTCACGTTTTGAAATACTGTGTGATGCTACTTGCGCGAAAATGTCACGGTAATAAAAGAATGTATAACATGCAGTTTATTGTAATTAGCATGAAGTATTCAATTGATGCACCTGTACACACATTTGGACCGATAAGCTCCGTACTTCCAGTACGTCAGTTTTTAAAATAGTTTTTCTAAAGTCGAAATTACTACTGGTGCTTTTAAACCCTGTGACAGGTATAAGGCTAGTGAAGTGTACGGTTTGCGAAAATCTGATACAAAAAACTTTGTAACTTCGGTGTCCATTGTCTCCAAAGCATTTTAAAATGAATCATTCCGTATTTGAAAGAACAGACGAGAGATTTATAAAACACGAACGAAGCATTCTCTTCGACCTCCTGGAACAGAATAATACTTCTCCGAATTTGTTGCATTTAATATGAAAATAATTCCTAGTTTTACATGTAAATTTACTGTCCAGCAAAAGGACATGTTCCGAATGTCGGGAAGTACTGCTAAGCTGGTGACCACCAGGAATGCGTAAAACAGGAAAACACATATGTCTAAATGAAGTTACATTTCACCATCAGGTGGACGTCAGTGCAAAAATTAACACTCGTAAGATGCCAATCGTAGTCTGAGGGCATGTTAGCTCTCAGAGAAAACTCGTGAAAGATTTTAGTATTAGCACAATTGAATCTAATTCATTACACATGATTACTCTAAAACGCCATGCCATGACGTTAAATAACAACAGACGCTGACAGTGTCGTTACACTAACCGACAAGGCAACATAAGATTTAGTTTCCCGACAATCATTCAAAACCTAAGATGTCACCGTTAGAAATGTATTTGTAAAATGAGAGAGAGTTATTAACTCTGAATTTAAAATACAGAATTAATGGAGATAAATCACATCAAATTAAAACGTCAAAAACCACACTTGAAAATAAAAGTGAAATAAAGATTGGAATTTTTTGCAAGCAAGAAATCAGGCAAAATTGTAGACGCCACTCCGGCCAAGTCGGGCCGTAACATAAGACATACGTTCTCTTGGAGCAAGCATTCCTTTATTCTGTCGGAGCTTGTCTTTAGCTGCAGACATGAAAGGTTTACAACTTGGTACGCAAAGTGACAGGTGCTGTGTGGATGATTCGGTTTGTTTACATTATTAACTGTGTACGACTGTAAAATAAAACCGAATTATGATGGACGAAGTACTGAAATAGACATTATCTGAAATAATGACATGTAAATTATGTCTTAACAAGATAGAATGAGGGACTGTCAACTGACATGACACGGACGAAAAATCTTTAAATAAAGAGATAAATATTGACTGAACAGAAGGGATTTCAAATCTGGGTAAATGACCAATTTGATGCACAATTACGTTATATAAAAATTCATTATTATAATCCTCTACATGTTTCGAGTAATACTGTGCTCATCATCAGGAGGTGGAATTGTATTAATGCAGCATCTTGTATTACCCTATGTAAGTGATCGTCCGGCGTGCGCGCGGGACGGTCCCTTAGAGAGAGTACTACGCTGTATTAATACAATTCGACCTTCTGATGATGATCACAGTATTGCTCAAAACATGTAGAGGATTATAATAATAAGCGTTTTACAAGGTGGTTCAAATATGACCGGGACTGATTCGTGTGTAAACAAGCCGCAGTCAGTCCCGGTCATATATGAACCACCTTGTGTATAACGTAATTGTGCATCAAATTGGTCATTTACCAGGAGTTGTACCAGGATGCACGGTCAGCGAAACGTAAAAAAGAGGGATTTCAGTGTACCATCAATGTAACTTTTTGTCTAAGAATGGTGTAAAGTGCCTATGTACCCAAGATTTTAGATTCAATAAACCACATTTTGACATGTAAGCCGTGACAACAGCAGGCTGTCAGAACAAGACAACACATGCATCAGATCTACCAAACTGAGAAATTAATCAAAGCCTGGCTGTTGCTTCGCTGGAAAAGAAGTGCCCTGCCTACTAAAGCATAATTATTTACTTAATTACAAAATCGGAAGGTTCATTATCAGGCCCTTAATAACTCGCCACTCGAACCAATACAAATTTTACTAATTATTGCAACAAGGTGTAACACAGTGTGTGGATAAAATCACCACCACATGTTAAATAATTTTAATTCAACATTCTACAAGCAAAACTCCAATTTGTGTATGTTTGTTCGCGAGTTTCTTGTTCAGAGTGTATGTTCTCGTAGCCCTAATGTACGGCAGGCAGCGTCTGTCCTTACACACCTGGGCAAGTATTTTGACCACACATTTACATTCCTTGATATCACCTGCAGAAATATAACACTTTTATCTGTGTTAAATTAAACGGATTATTTTAGATCCCAATATGTTAGTGCGATTACCTTTCTCGTTGCAACTTTTTCAAGTAAGCATATTTCTTAATTCGCTGTATAGAATAAATGAGACAGGAAGGAATGTTAGTAGGTCTTTACTCTACTCGAACTATCCTGAAGGCAGCAAACTTCTCTGAAAAGGCAGTACCTGCACACAGTCTCCATTGCTTCATATCCATGAATATTTGACTCACCTTTCTAACGACGTCGTCGATAGAACATCTTTAAATAAACAAGGATACGAAAAGCAAACCAAACATACGAAGCGTAGACGTACAATCAGAGAATATATTGTCATCGAATGCATCAGAGAAGACCTCAGGAAGGACATTAAAATTAAATGAGACATCAGCTGAAGTAAGTGACTTTTTAAAAGCTCCTAGTTAAAATTAATCAATTCTGGACGGCAAGAAGCCCGTCAATGTGAACATCTACGCTCGCTTTTAATACCGTTCCCAAATAACACACGCAGGCACTGTCACAGGCTTCGATGACGTGGTTACGAGCGAACCCAGGTCAAATCAATTAAGTTTTAAATATAGATGCACTCGTATAACTCACTTTTAAGTCAATCTCGAAACTCTGGAGATTAAGGACGAAATGTTGCTTGCTTTTGTGCAAATATTGAATGAAGTTCAATAGATGTATCACAAGTCTATTCATTACAGCAATAATGTCCTTTCACTAAGGAACACTTTTATACAGACTTACGCTTGTTTTGACATTGACTCTACTCCTCTCGGGCGTCATTTTACTGAAGAGGTTTTAGTACGACTGCCAAACGTCCCAAAGCCCTTTTCAACATGCGAGATATGAGGTTTTTCTTTTGGATATAACGACCCGTCCAATTTTCAGTGGTCCCTGAATGTCCTTAGAAATATCAGAAAATGCCCACCCATAGATGCAACTTCACATCCCAAAGACCTCATTTTTTTATTATTACAATCCTGCTTTCTCTTTACTTTCTCTGAAAGAATTAATACACAATTCATTTTGGTTATTTGGTACAACAACAACAAACCTGTATTGCGTTGCCTGTATTTTTAAAAAGGGGCACGGCATTAGAGAGAAGAAACTGGACACCAATATAGGAACGATGTTTCTGCACAAAGTATGTAACACTGAAAGAAAATTTCTTATTTATATATCCACCCTTAGTATCTATTTTATTAAAATTAGAAATATAATAACCACACTTACGAACCAGTATCCATAGCTGTTCCCAAACTTCTAACCTCGTTGTGAGTAATAGTACTTTGATTCTTACTCTAGAAGTACATTACCAGAACAACAATTACTTCCCGACGAATACACACACAAATATGTATGGGTGTGTCTGTTTTTTAAAAGATTTACTTTAACAAGTGAGTTACAAATAGTGGAGACATGTTTCCAGTCATTCCAACTGCTTGCAAGGCACTCTTGTTTCCAGTGCGGAGATATTTGTTTCAGATAACACTCGCACTGCCCAGGCTATGGAGTGGGTGAACCGGGACTGATTCTAAGAAGGAATATTTTCCATTTGCCACTGCATGAGGCAAATTCTAACGTCCGTTCCGATTCTCCTCCAGCAAGCAGAGATAGCTATTTTCCCGACAATAAAGAGACTTGGCGTGAATTTTACTCTTAACCTTCAACATATCTGGAGATTAAGAATATATCTAATATAACTTCATTTCTCACATTTATTAAAAACGTGGTGCATAATTAGGCACAGGAAGCACGTCAGGTCTGCATTTTATTTAACCAATCATAATCAGGTTTAAGGTTAAGAAACTCCAAATTGTACCCAAGTATTGTAAGTACGTGTTGCGCGCAACTTACAATATGAAACAGCGATTATTTCTCTAAACAACATCAAATGAATGGTAATTGTGGTGGATACGTTCCCTGCAAAATATGAACAGAATCTTGACAGGCAATTTCGAAAAACGTAGATGAACAAACTCTTAACAATAAACAGTCTGAAACGTGCCGACTGGCAAAAAGAAGAAATTGTCTCTATGCCTGCACAGATTCATAATGGATTCGATATCTTGTTGTAAGGATGGGTATAGGCCAGGGTTAATATTCCATGTTGGTGTCAGCGTTAGTGTCGGTGTCGGTGTCGGTCTTCAAAGTGTTAATGAACTTACATGACAGAATCTGACATTCAGAGGACCGTGCATCGTGATATATTCTTATAATAAAACCAACGAGAAACACTAATTTCTCAAATTTATTTTTGGAACTGGACTCTACATGTTTCGGACAGTGTCTCTGTCCATCATCAGGAATCTAGCACTGTACACACAGCAATAGGTATATGTCATACAGTTTATGCTGACTGCTTGCTAGCAAGCAGTCAGAACAAACTGTATGACATTTCCAAAAATAAATTTGAGAAATTAGTGTTTCTCTTTGGTTTTATTATACGAATTATATGCCAGATGTTTGCTATTAAGTACCAATACATTTAATTAAATTTATTTACCTGTTATGGCCACGATATACATTACTGTGAGTCAAATATTTCACAGAACAAAATGTTTGTTGAAGACCGTTCACAGGGTAAATTTGTGGAATTAATATGGACGTAATAACTTATGTTTGTGAGGTCAGCACACAGGTGATCTCTTTAATCAGCATCCGAAACTGGCCAATGATTCGATTTCAATAGAAGTAGGTTCATCACACGTGCAAAAAGTGGTTCAAAACACACTTCAAGGCACGTGCTCAACACAGCATACAGCACGTTGGGACATAGGCACGGTGTTTTGGTTGATTTAAATATTCCCTGAAATTTAGAGATCCTGAACCGTCGAATGAGGCAAACGATACTTTGAAAGGGAAATACGGGGGGGGGGGAGCTGTCGTGACTTTACTTGAGGCACTATCTAACCACATGCCTGCAACGATTAGGCAAGTTACTAAGGTACCAGTCAGGAGATTCGTTTTGGAATCCAGGACTGTCTGAGTAGCTAGCAGAAATAATATGCACTAGATTACCACTTTCAGTGAAAAGAATGTCAAGTTACGAAGTAGGGATGAAGGCAAAATGATAATACAAAAAAGACATCTAAAATATTACTAACTTGTCAGAAGGCGAAACGGCCGAATAGCTGGAACGAGAAGAGAGGTTACGATAGTAGAGAGACAAAGTTGTGAACGTTTTACCAAGCATTACTTGTGGAACAGGGGCAGTACGGTAGGAAGAAACTGGCTTATACTCTATAAACGTGCTTCAACAAGAAAAACGAAAGTTTGCAATTTAATAGGGGGGCCTAAATACTTCAAATAATTATGGCTTAGGAAGAAACATAATTACTGACAGAAGTATCAGAATACACGTACACCCATTATTAACTAAGAAATTCTAAACACTTGAGTCCATAATTATTCAGATATAGTGAAAGGGAAGTGACGAAGCAATTCGACCAACTTTGAGGCCTGTTTACAAGAGAGAGTTTCCAAACAACCTCATAAGTGCAGCAGTCCCGCACACATTATCTTATACCAACACGGATACAATTAGAAATATTAAAACAAAAGTCAAAGCACTTAAATTAGACGACCACATTACACAAAAAAATAACTACTTTAACAAAAGAAACGGTATAATAAACAGAATTAACAATGTGGTACGAAGTTTATCGTGTACAAACAACAATGTCGCAAATTTAAAAAAAAAGGAACAAGATTGTAAATGCTTACACCGTGACACAAAATAGAGACGCTACCAAAAAACTCTTCACTGTGCAGTGTCATGACACACGCGTAAATCGTAATTTAATTTACTCCCATAAGAAAAGTATCACATTCCATGTGCCGATGTTGTGTAACTTACAAATGCTCTAGAGCGCTATGTGATTGAATCCTGTTTCTAATTTACCCACATGTGGAAAGTAATGTTAGAAATTTATTAATTTCCTTAAGGAAAGTATGGTTATCAGTGCACCGATTTTCACGTAAGGATCCCCTCACTCAACAAACTTTTGCATCAATATTCAAGTGGGAAGAAACACGCAGACATTACGGGGAGATTCTAGTAATTAACCAACTTAATACACAAAGTCTTGTTTTATAATAAGTTTATTAAATGCCTCTACATGTTTCGAGCACTGTGTGCTCATCATCAGGAGGTCGAAATTGTGTTATACAGCATCTTAACTCAAACTGAAGTTGGTTACTTACTGGGATTATACTGAGATGCACGGTCAGCAAAACATCAACAAATTACGGGGAGGACACAGGTTTTTCTTGGTTTCCCTGTGCCCAAAAGCAAATGCTGAGATGGTTCCCAAGATTCCAAGTTGCCACTACATGCTTCTTATGTAGCGCTCCCGACTTAAATTTAGTAGTAAACATTTTCATGTTTTTTTTTACATGTAAAATAACCACTGCCACCGGGTGACAACCCAATTGCAGTAAATAAATATTATTATTATTTCTGACCTTCAAAGTGCATCAAGCTTCACAAAAATCACAAATGCAATACGGAATTAAGTTTATCTACTGTAATTAATTTACCTAAAATCAATGAAGAAGTACGATAACTGCAGGCATAAGTTAAGATTGGGCGACAAATATGCATAAAAATTCGAGGAACTATTCGGTCACCGATACTAGAGCACAGCCCAACAGACAGAAGAGTAGGCACGGTCTACACATACAGAGTTCTTATTTTCATTTAGCAAAGACCAATTTAGAGGGAAAAACTGAAGAATTTGTGTAAAGAAATGAACGTACCAACGCACCAGTACAGGTTTAAGAATTTGACTTTTATAAAAGAGCAGGTATAAAGAACTGAGTTATCAGAGAAGAAGAACATTCTGAGATCAGGTGCAGGACAAAAATAAAACAAGAGAAGAAATAAGAGAAGAAGTAAACATGCATAATTTAAATAAAGTTATTGTAAATTTCACATGCAAATGTACAGATCATTTATTGAGGTTGAACAATACGCGTATTTCCAATTTAGCATAGGAGTACATTCCAAGCGACAGAAAGAAGGTAGTTAGACCACGAAAACGATGGAGAAATCAAAATATATCACGATTGAACAAACCTGTCATGGCTTATACCTTGCTACTGTTGCTGATAAATGGAAATACAAAGGTTATTACAGAAATTGTAACTGAAAAGTGTTGGGGCAAACTAACCCTGTCGTATTTCAGCCATATTCTTGAAAGTTAAAATGGAGATATAAATAAAATATGACATAGGACAATTTACAAATGTACCGTGATTACTAGAGTAAAGCTGAACAACTAACTGTTTGTAAATAACAAAGAAACTACGGAAAAATCATAATGTGACAAACTGAAAGGAATGTAAGCCTGTATAATTCTCTCCGTTACAAGAGATTTTAATGTTGGAATTTTACAATAAAAGCAAGAGCAATAAGAACTCTCCTTATATTACTCCCCGACATCCCTGCTACCAACATAGTAATCTTTACAGCATCGTATGACACATGAAGGACATCTCCATTAGCACATCTCTGATAACCTACAGCGTCGTAAAAGAAATACAGCTTTCTCAAAAGCAAAACATATAGAAGTAAATACTGTGACTGACAGCCACTTAGTATAACAAGTCAATGACTTTAATTTCGTAGGGCAGCAGATATTAGAGCTGAAAGACAAAGACACGGGGAGTAATTTAATAAAATGCCATCAAATAAATGACAAAACTGAAAGGAACCATGAAAAACAAACTTTTCAGGACTTCCACAAAAAAATATTCATTACGACAATGGCAAGACCGCCCTCTCAAGCAGATGAAACTTTGTCGACACAACAGAAAACAGCAGGAGCGGTTTTTTTTTCAAGTACATAGAATGTGTTCTGAGTCCTGCATTTAGAGATTCAGAGAGGAATTCAGACTTTATAGCAATTACAGGCTAATAACAACAGAAGGAGAATTTTAGACTACAATATTAGAGGTCACGAATATACTGAAATGATGGTAGTCACTTATATATATATATATATATATATATCAATGGTTGCTTTAAAATATGTTGCGCAGTGCATAATACCTTACGCCGGACGAAAGGATATTTTAGTGTGGATGGAACGGCCAGATTGTGGAAGTTGTAAACAAGGCAATGGGACATCTTATTTCAAAACATATTCTTGTCCTGGAGTAGACATGCATTTTATGCATGGGTAACAATCACGCTTTAAATATTCGTTTAAATTAATAAAGCAAACAATTGAGAAATTTTATAGAAGCCCGTGAATACGTAACAGTCCTCATTTACCGATAAATAGTAAAGCTTACAACAGCAATTACAGATAGAAACATCAAAGCCGTGACGAGGTGCACGCCTTGAAAACATGTGGAGGGGTGAAATTACAACTCCATCTATCGTTACCCGAGTTGGGTAGCCAGCTTCATGTCTCGGCCACTTCACCCCGAACAACGGGATCCGGTGCCCATTTACTAGAGGGCTGAGTGTGCAGCAAGGTCAATCCGAAAGTTCTGAAGACGAGAAAAAGCTCCTGTCCCTACCGGAAATCAAAGAGGATACGTTGGTCGCCCATCCCGTACACAAGCCAATATCTCGACTACGCTCTCTAGACTCTATAAATATGCAGAATGTAAAATGTGTGAGCTTCGGTGGTCTAGGGGTAGCATGCTGGCTTTTAGTACACAAGTTTGCGGGTTCAAACCCGGCCGAATCCGTCAGATCCTCAGCACGCCTTCCTTCGGAGGGGAAGTAAAGCCGTCGGTCCGATGTCGTAGATTTGCGGCATGTAAAAGATCTCAGAATTTACGTGGAAGTCGGAATTCAGGCAAAATTACTACTGGACATCTTTCTCGCCCACAGTTCCACCTTTCGCTGCTAGGATCTCTCGCGTCATTGCGGACGAAGACACCTGGCGGCTAAAGTGGGAACGTCTAAAGGCGGGGGAAAGCAATTGCAAACTACCCCCATGAACATGCCCAGGATGCAGTGTGCCAGAACTATACCGGTCACATGACTGGGCTTTGGTTCCTGCCAAGCCTGGCCTTCAAGGCTGAATACTAATGAATGAATGAATGAATGTAAAGTGTATGCGTATAAACACGTACGCTTCCCTTTGTAAATTTTCTACTGCTCGCAGCCACGGAAAGGCAAAATGGTTTCGTCACGTGTCCAGTGTCCGAAATCCTACTCACAACAGCTACATATGATTCCCAAGATGGATAGTGATCCCTTCGGCGTACGTTAGCACATAAAATGTAAACTTCGATAAACCTTCTTGCTCCCTGAAGAAGGCCAAAAATTGCGGCTGAAATATGTCGGAGCAATAATTAATAACAAATACAAATAATGTAGAATAAATTGGTAATAAATATTGCGTACGCTATTTTCTTGTAATATATTCTGGGATCGTAGTGCTCTATAAAAACTGTAATTGTATAAAAATGACGACAAAACAAACAGTAACCACCCTGTCCTCTGATACACGGTGACACGCAGTTACAGAGGACAATATGCTACACACAATTGTGGTCGAAGATACTAATCTTTCTACCTGACACCTAAAAGCGTGGATATTTTAATGACTTCTCTTTACGACGGTAATGTTTCTTCTAATGACTCTGCGTTACTCCTGAGCAACTAAACTTGATCGTATAGGAGTTAGAATCAGAACAGTGAAGCTTGAGGCCTGCTCTTGAATTCCATCCGCTTTAAGATTAGCGGTGAGTTTATGTAAAGAAAATTCACAGTATGCTGAAAATGGCTTCAACTCTTGAATAAATTTCTGTAAAACGGTAGGGTCTAATATATTTTTCAAAGTCTAGACTGTAACTAAAAGCACTTTGAAAACGTTTCGCAACTTCTTCATTACTTTCACACATTCAGAAATGTTATTCCACTAAAATTTGATCCCCTGAGCTTCTAGACTCAAATATTAAAACAAACAAACGCAGAACGAAACAGTGAGGGGCTTAGAAGATTATTTTAACCGTAGACATTGGTTATGAAGACATAACAAAGAAAATGTGGCACAGAAATACATATGGAACATTGGGCTAAATTATTTTATATTATTGGTAAGTCGCATTTGAATTATTCAGGCGTTGAATATAATTTCGCTTGATTTTAGGCACGTGTAAAATCTATAGTGTACACAAAATATCGATGAAACGAAATTAAATGCTGCAGCAAGTAAAGAAAGTTTTGCTACACTCGGCAATTCGGAGGCATATTACACATGTTATACATTTCTCAACATATATACAACTGTAATCTGTACATAGCTTTCAAATCATACGGGCAGAGGTGCGTCTAATGCACTTTTTGGTATTTCAGTAAAAAGCTTAGTTTAAACACGGTATCTGAATAATAACTTCTCATTTCACTCGTCCCCCGATAGACGGGACAGGGATTAAATCCATGTTATTAATCCATGAGTTGGAACGTTACAGTTCAGTTCCAGTGTATTATGTACAATAAAACACGAATCTACACTATTTTAGACTAGCATCCGGCTTCTGTGGCTAGGTTGGTTCGCTGGTTCAGCGGCCATGATATTCAGTCGGTGAGCCGTGAAAACAGTTGAAACGCGTTACGCGCTTGACAACAAATTCGGTTCTCGGTCTGTCTGCCATCACCTACCCTAGCTGCCTATCAGTTTACCAACCTAAAAACCAACATTCTCTCATCGTAATAGTGTAAAATGCATTATTCTAATTGTATTTGTTAACTAATGCAACATTATACTTTGGTCTAATTGCACAGGAATGGACGTTCCGGCCGACAGATTTTACTCTTGGAGGCTGTTAATTATAAATCCCACACCTATTTTGTTTTAGCACATATTATGACCAGGTCGTGCAGAATTCAATTTTGGAACACGTCCTCTTTATTTCCCGTATAAAATATCATAGAGCTCAGTGAACATACGGATCATAACACGTGCGTAACACGTGAGATAAATTTGAAATAACTACTACATTTTCATATAAAGAGAGCGCAATTCTGAAATTATTCTGCCCTGGTTAAATGTTTCAGTCTTGAAGAAAATTTAGTGATTTCAAGTTACACAATAGATCGTTCCAATAAAAACCGAAAACATAAAATATATGCTGACAGTCATTTAATCTGACTGAGCAAGTAATGTGCATTGAAAAATAAGAATGATATTCAGCGTGGAATATAATTCACTGAAACCAAAGAAATAAATTAGAACCTCGAAATTAAGAAGTATATGAAGTCTATATACGCTTCCATATATTATTTCACAAATATAATTGGCAGTAGTGGAATTATTGTTTATATTACAATATGTCACTCCGTACACAGAAGCGCGTGGTACTCATATCGTGACTACGTGTAGACTATTCTGCTAAATGTCACTTAGGTCACACTAAAAAAGCTTCCAAACAATCAGATGTACACGCAGGCGTGATTTGTACATTAATCTTCACAGTTTACCCACATTACAAGCATCTGCATCTCAGACAGCACAGCTACTTCATGAGGCATCATAGTGTACAACAACCGGCACTCACATTCAAAAAACGTAAACTTTCAATCACCAAGTTGCACATCTCTCCCAAAAGAAGTGACAGACAGTAACAGAAACACCCACAAAAGTAGATGAAGCACACAATTGAAAAAAGTATTTAAATTTTTCTGGACTTTTAACCTAACTTCAAAAGACAACGCCCTTCCATGCCCTCCATCCTACTTCCTGAAAATTCATCTTAATATTATCCTCCCATCTATGCCTGAGCCTTCCAAATTGTCTCCTTCCCTCAGATTTACCCATCAAAACCCTGTATACACATTTCATCTCACCCATATGTGTTACATACCCCGCCCATCTAATTATTCTTGATTTTGTCACCCGAATAATATTTGGTGAGATGTACAAATCAATAAGCTTCCATTATGTAGTTTTCTCCACTCCCCTGTCAACTCGTCCCTCTTAAGCCCAAAATATTCTCCTTGGCACCCTATTGTCAACCATCCTCAGCCTACGTTTCTCCCTAAGTGTGATCGACCAAGTTTCACACCCATACAAAAACAACAGACAAAATTATAGTTCTGAATATCTTAATCTTTATATTTTTGGATACCAAGCTGGAAGACAAAAGATTCTGCACCGAAAGATAGCAGGCATTCCCTGACTTCAACCTGTTCTTAATTTATTCCTGAATAGAATTTTGTTTCTTTAAGGTTGTTCCCGAACATTTCAATCGTCCCCCTCTTTCAAAGAAAATATTCTTAGTATTTATATTGCGACTTCTTCTTGTATTCTGATCTCGAGACATGACCATGCACTCACTTTTCTCAGCACCTATTTTTAGTCAAATCTAATTACTAGCAACTAATAAAGCATTTGTGTTTTTCTTTGTAGTATTATATTATTATTACTACAACACATAATTCGTAATTTGCTTTTTAAAATTATGTAATATATATTTCATTGCATTTCTGTATAGTGAAATTCTGATGTTGTCAGGCTTAACTGGTATACATCTCGTTCTAATTGTCGACTAAGTTTGACAGATGAACCACAAGGAATTACGAAAACTGCCGAATTATGGAATGTGACGCCCTACACTTTAGTAAATAAGTAATCATCTTTCGGAGAAACGTTATTCCTACATACCAAATTACAAGGCGTTTAATTCCATAACGTATGTCTAGAGCAGGTCCGTTCAATCCGTAGCTCGCATGCAACATTGGCCCGCGACACCGTGTTGTTTTGCCCGCAGAAGCATATGAATATCTTATTCCTTCTCCGGACATAATCGAGGCAGAACGCCGAAGAATACTGGAATCTTGTACGCTGTTTGTTTATGGAACCATACATTACTTTACTAATTCATTTTGTAAAAAAATGTTAAAAATAACAACACCCTAGCCTAGCTTGTAAACTGTATTTTTTATAATTTTGTTTCAGTATCGTCAGTTTTTTTTATTTCATATGACCAATACACAAGCAAAATTACAAAATAACAATTTTTTTTAAAGTTGTTCGCACCAAATAAAAGGTTCTGAGGTGTGTGATCCCCGTTGTGTGTTTAAACTATATGGTGAGGTAAATTGAGTCAAAAACACAACTATAAATATATGGCTAAATGATGGTGTTTATTAGCAATGGAAAAACTACATATTTCGGCCTATAGCGGCAATCTTCAGGTTTTGACAACTTTCTTGCTAAAAGATCCACACCCAGCTACCTACAAATTCATTGACCCAAGAGACATTCCATCAAATTTAGCTCAATAAAAGCACGTAAAATGATGATGAGATCTCAACATCACCTCACGATTTAGGCATATTATATAAAACTCTTTTAGTAATAAAGTTGTCAAAACCTGAATATGACCGCTATAGGCCGAAACATGTAGTTTTTGCATTGCTAATGAACACCATCATGTAGCCATATATTTATAGTTGTGTTTTTGACTGAATTTACATCACCATATAACATAAGAGGTTGATCAGGCCTAATTTGGAGTCATCTCTGTGAGAGTCTCAGAACACTATTGTTTATATACATACTTGTCTTGTTACATAATGTAACCACAAATGTTGTAGTGAAGTACAGAAGCATATTACAAGTAACAAAGAAAACGACGTGAGTCTCAAAATGACCAATAAAAAATTCCATCATTCGGTCCGGTTCTGAGGCAATATAGTCCACATTTCTAAGGCCCATTTCAGGATTGCCATCCCGGATACTACTCGACATAATTCGAACTATCTTCCTACTAAAAATACGTATCCGTCTTAACATTTCCTGTCCAATGTACGTGAACGGCCCATAGTAACCTCACTGCTTGCAGTATAAATATTTGTTGCAGTCGCCATCCAACTGGCTGAGTTTTGTTTCTTAATTTTTAATATTGTATAAAATATTTCATTCATTTCATTATCATCTATGTTACTTCTCAGACTACCAAACAACTGGTTTAGGACACAACAAGGGAAAGTAATTATTTTAAAAAACATCTAACCCGCTCTATTATTTTGGATGTTTATCTCAGTAATTAACCAACTTGATGCACAAAATGTTTGTTTTACAATAAGTTTATTTCATACCTCTACATGTTTCGAGTACATGTGCTCGAAACATGTAGAGGCATGAAATGAACTTATTGTGAAACAAACATTTTGTGCTTCAAGTTGATTAATTACTGAGATAAATATACTGAGATGCACGGTCAGCAAAACGTCAAAATTTGTTTTGGATGTTTGTCAGAAATTATAATGTCCCACCCTAAGATGTAACAATAAAAATCAGCATTTTCGTTAATGTCATCATATTGCTTGTGTTTCGAAAAACATTTTTACACATTTAGTGAAAGGCTTACACACTGCTATATGAAGCGTTAGGTACGTGCAGTTGGCATCCAGATCATTGCCGTTACACTCTTGGTGCAGTTCGTCTGTTTGACTTCCCATAATTAATTCATTTAATTAAACAATTTATTTCCATTTTGTTTCAGGTAAGTTGCGTGGCGCGACTGAGACCCATCTGTTAATGACGCCTTCAGTACAAGTAAGAACTTCACCTCTGTTTCAAGATGCGAAGTGCTCATTAAGAAACTTTCCCACGCCGTGAAACGTTCCACTCATGATCAAGACAGAACCTCACTAAAAGCATGAAGGGGGTTGGTAAGGACACCTTGACACAGGGGTGCGAAAAATTTTCAAGTTGTTCACAGGAGAAGCCAGATATCAATTACTGCTGTGACTCGTCTCTTCAACATTTTGCCATATAACACTTCCCATTCCTATTGTTCTCGATCCCCTTGGCCGCCCGGTCTGACGCATCTCGCTAGCTGGGATTACGGGTTATAATCCGGTGGGGGGCATGGATGTCTGTCTCTTGTGAGTGTCGTGTTTTGTCAAACAGAGTTCTGCGACGGGCCGATCCGTCGTCCAGGGGAGTCCTACCAAGTGTGTGTGTGTGTGTGTGTCATAGAATTTGGTTAGGTAAAAAACAACCCTCTACACTTACGATAAGAATGTACGAGGTGAGACCAAGAGAAAGACAGATTCTTCTTCTTTCATTTGTCGACTATTAGACTGTTCTGCAAACTGGTCCTGTGTGCCCATTTATATTTATATTTTCGTACGTTTACAATTCCTTATCGCTGTCACTCTTAATTATTTATCTTTCTCAAATTGTTTTAATTCTCCTTATTTTACACGCAATTCATACGTGCATTCCCACCTTCTCCTCAATAGTCTGACACTTTCAACTCTATGCTCAACGTTACTTAACTGAATCGCATTACATTAAAGCGAAGACTTCTTCCTTGGCCTATTCGGGGAAGGGTCGGTACTGAAATAACATAATATGTTAGTCATGGTTTTTTTTTATGTCTTACATACATCTTTAGTGGTTACAGCCACACGTGTAGCACTGCTGCCAACTCCTCGTCGGAAGAGTCCCAAGAAATTCTCCACTAAAAAGAACATCACCAGGACGGAATAAAGCTGTAAAAATAAAAAAAAGGGGAAAAATTATCGAGGGACATAAGTGTCATTTCGGAGACAGACCCGGAATATCCAGGATGAAGGGTATCCTTACATTGCGTTGCTTCCCTTCCGCTTTACCGAGTGTATATTAGAAGTAACGTTGTCTTGTGTCTACGGAATGTGACATAAGAAATATGTAAGGGAGGAGTGGGGGTATATCTTCATGCATTCCTGACATCGGCACTGGATGGCGGTACGTGTTCCACTTCACAATTCGGCAAGTTTAATTCCAAAGAAATAGACTCTGTACCTTTGGATAGGAGATTCTCTGGGTTCTGGAATCGGACTTAATGCTGTCGTAGTAGTGAACGTAATTACTGCCGTTATTACTGTTGCCATTAATCGAACATCAGCCGCCAGACACAGACGTCACTGTTCTCCCGCCTCACTACGAATTCACATGTCTTTCGGGTCTTCGCAAGGTAAGATCGTATTATATCACGAAGATACGAAAAAAATCCCATTATGTTAGTTGATGTCGCAGCGCAACTGACTTTACGTGCCACAAGTCTAAAGTCATACTATTTTACAGTCATTCCTCAAATAAATAGTGTAAATCAAAAGCTATTACGATAAAATAAATTATGTTGTATTCAATACAGATTAGCTCGATTTTGTGGCCGCAATAGAACAGAATTTCCAGCATCATTATTAGCCGATGGCACAAACACAGCCCCTGAAACTTTGTTTGTAACAAACATGCATCCGACAATGTGCGACGTTCGGACATTAGGTTACGATCTTTGCCTTTTAAATTAGTTGCCTTTTGAGTAAAGGGAGACCAACTTGATGTCACTTGCTTTATTATTTCCTTATTTAATGCTCTACATGTTTCGGATGTTAATACATCCATCCTCAGGAGCTTGCGACTTATTTGTTGAGTTATTTCATGGGTTGTAT
>Ga0123357_10002274_pt1 | contig 21283 bp, 19 predicted proteins | sample TergutEmb28metaG_FD_89873 | JGI IMG/M metagenome (GOLD analysis project Ga0123357, IMG submission 89873) | Embiratermes neotenicus P4 segment gut microbial communities from Petit-Saut dam, French Guiana - Emb289 P4 | ecosystem: Host-associated > Arthropoda: Insects > Digestive system > Gut ... | reverse complement strand
TACCCCCAGGAAATGCTTCTGGTACTCATTTCTGTTAGAGGCTGAGTCGACCCCAGGGCCATAGTGCGATCGGAAGGATTTTATGTCAATGAAAAATTCTAATGACACCAGCTGGGATCAAACCAGCGACCTTCCGATTTGTAGCACAGCACCTTAAACAATGTGCCACCGCGGTCCCCAAGTATCCCAGTAATACAGGGTTTAGCGTGTGAAACTAAACTTAAGAGTTTATGCACAACACTGTGTATACTGTCACATATCAGTTACTGTCCCGATGCGTTTCGGTATCTACTGACACCATCCTCAGGGAGATGCGTGTAAATGTAAATTCTTCGCAGCACATCAAATGATTACAAGCACTTGCTGACCATTTTGTTATCAGACCGTGGCTTTTTAAACACGGCTGCACAACTCCGAATATCAATAAAGCTCCTTCGATAAAGTGTATGTCTACTGGAAGGAGCTTTAATGATATTCAAAGACGTGAAATTGGGTTTTAAAAACTGCGGTCTGATAACGAACGGTCAGCAGGCGCTTATGATCACTTGGATGTGCTGCGAAGAAATTACAGGTAGAAGGTCTCCCTGAAAATGGTGTCAGTAGAGAACGAAACGCATCGAAGCAGTAACGAATAAGTGAGTTCGCAGACATAGTGTGGTGCATAAATGTTGGTTAATAAATGGCGATAATATGATGATGATGATGATGATGATGATGATGATGATAATGCCCGGTACGTACAACATTAACACAAGAGGTCACATCGTCAGAGGGTGCATAAGGTCGCATGATCTCCACCTGTGTATCATTCACCATAAAAAGAAATTACTCACGAATAAAGCTTTGGCCTTGACGGGGTAGGTGGTGGGTCCCCATACCTCCTGGCGAGACATGAAGGGAAAACAAAGACCCTGTCAAAACCATCAGTCACTACCGCTTTACTCTAGTTGCTACCTGGTATGTTCAGGTGGTAATACGGTTGGGTGCGTGGGCGTATGAGCTCAATTGCAAATACACTAAACTGTAATCTACAATCACACAGAAGTGTTTCGCGTAATGGCATTAACTTGCCCTCTCACAAGATACGAGCTGCACTTTAGCTACATGTATATTTAACTGGAATACATCGGTTACAGGTCATAACATTCAGGGTCTGCCTCGCCTCTGCGAATCCACTACAAAGATCAAAGTCACACTAATGAGTAAACAACAACTACAAAGGTCAGAGTCGTACTCCTCAGTAACAAACAATACACACAATTAGTGAAACACGCATGATCAGAGGCAGCAAACCGATACGATTGTATTCCTTTTCACCAAATCGCTTTCAATCTAGCGCAAAAAGATGCTAATGGTCCCTAGTTTATCAGCTACAACTGACCTACGCAAAAGATGCTAATGGCCCCTAGTTTATCAGCTACAACTGACCTACTTAAGTGCGCTTTGTTTTAATGGTGCCAGGCATACCCAAACCGCGGTACCGTCATTTGCAGACTACTGTATCACACAAGCCACAAGAATCTGTATCTAATTTCTTCTCCCGTTCAACTACTTCAAGAAGATTGAACGAAATGGATGATAATTTATCTTGGGCTTACTTCTAACAGTATGTATAAAATATAGGCACATCACCATGGGAAGAAAATTCCAACGACTTCTAGCGTTCGGCATGCCGACAATCACTATCTATTCTCTGAATATTCACGGTCATTATTTTAGGGCATCACAGCAAAATACCACATTCTTTACTCCAGTAGACCATTTTACTATAGCAGATGAACAAAACTTCTTACACATTACGTTTTTAAACCTAGGGAGGTGTTTTTTTTAACGATGCTGTGAATTGCTAATATTATAGCTATAGTGTCGGTGGTAGATTAACGCGTGAGCATTATACACTGATGGAACGATAGCGACGGGGCAAAACCGACGTACTAGGAGAAAAACCTATCCCAGTGTCACTCTGTATACCAAAAATTCCAAATGGACTAGACTACAATCAAACCTCGTCCTCCGCTGGTGGGTCACTAACGGCCTAAGGCATGGACCCCCTGTTTTCAATCGTCACATGAAATACCAGGAACCGGAGCACCAGTAGGCACCTCAAAAACTCAACAATGAACATGGAAATGAGACCTATTTTCAGAATTTATGCTAGCATATTGCGCAGTATTGTGCTCTCTTACTTCGTACCAAATAATGATACAACCACCTCCAGGAACCGAACACAAGCAAGCGCCACTAAATTCTGCTTTCAAATTGTTTAGTGGCGAACGTAATAATTGGTAACGTGCACCTGACTGTACCACTGTATGTACTCCGGCATAGTACAGCATGATTAAAAAAGATGGACTCAATTTCGTACGTCTATATTTCCTGAACTATATACGGTATGCGAATGATCTACATAACATTTGAAAGAGGAGATCCTAAATTTTCAAGTACCGCTGCTAGAGCGCTAGAGCGCTAGAGCGCTCGCCCAGCGCACAGCCGTGCAGCTGGGTCAGTTGAGAGCAAAATGGCTACTATGCAGCACAAGATTTTTTGCGTTCGTGAGTTCATTAAAACTGACTCGGCGACTGCTGTGCAGCGTGCGTTTCGTCTTCGTTTCAACATTCAACCTCCAACGAGGAAGAGCATTTGTCGTTGGAATCACCAATTTGAGCAAAGAGGTTGTCTGTGTAAAGGCAAAAGCTCCGGCCGACCACGTATATCACAGGAGAACGTGAAACGAATTCAAGGGGGTTTTGAGCGTAGCCCACGCAAGTCAACCCGTAGGGCGAGCAGAAAACTTGGAATACCGCAACCAACCGTCTGGCGTGTGTTGAGGCGCCGTTTACTGTTCAATTGAGTCCATCTATTTGAATCACCCTGTATTATACACGGAATTTGTACAGCAGGTTGGAAGGCCAGGCCCAGAATTGTTTTTAACTTCATGTCTTTTATGGTGACGTAATTTACGGTTACTTTTAGTCATTTTCGATTTGACCCCAACAGTCTTTCGGAGTCATTATAAAAAAACGTTATGCTTCAAACTCACTTACTTATATGTCTGAGCAATCTTGTAAATTACAGCAGTTTCACTCAATTCTGCTAACTCTTCAACTATCAAGTTCTTGGGCTAGATTATTATGCAAGCCATTAAAAAACTGCGAAGTCCCTTTGAATGCAGGTTTCAATCCACCGCGGTCAAAACACGTAAGAGCACGACAAGTCACAGAAAGCACCCACTCCGCAGCACTACCGTGTTGTGAGGTTCGTCGCGAAACTCAGTTCTGTGAATGCTGCTGCTGGACGTTGCGTAATTATTAACAGCACCGCTAAATTTAAGCACAAACGTCACCAAGCCGCACAGACGAACGGGCTGCTACGGAGTTGAAACGTAACTGATTCCTGGTCTGATACGGAAGACAGGCCGAGCATTTGGAGAAGTACACTCCGTTCCGGGAAGTCTCACAGTTCCCCACCTCTAAACACAAGCAATTAACAACTTGCCTAACATTCCAACGCGCACGTCGTTTTCTCATGACGTCATATATTAACACGTGCGAATGTACTGATAAGTTTCTGAATGGGGTCGACCAAGACAATAGCGCCATTTATATTCCAGACACAGCGGTTTATGTGTTTGTGGTGTACTTAGTGACGCGAACACCGTAAGCGAATTAGATAGAATGGAAAGGGATGAGGTCATGAAGAATTCATCGTGATATCACGGTGCTCACATGGGGGAAATGACAAAAACCCACCAAAACTTTAATAAATTCGGCATCGTCGTCAAGATTCGAAACGTGAACCTCCCAAATACAAGTCAGAAGCGTGAATATCTGTAGAAATTAATGTTATCATTTGAAACAAATATACTGTGTCTGGGTGCACGCGCCAGTAACTGAAACGCCATGGAATGTGCGAGGACGTGCTCATACCAGTGGCGTACCGAGGGGGGGGGGTTTGGGTGTTCAAACCCCCCTAAATTCCGAAGGCACTCCAAAATCATGACAAACTCAACCCGATTGTGAAAACTGTTTAAAACTGCGGAACTTTGGACGCCAACACACCAAGATGTTCGGAAAAAAGGCAGTAAAATTCTAAAACTACCTAGGTTCGCAAATGTTTTACATTAGCAATGACAAATAAACTGGTCATCATAAATAGTCTTAAAGTACCAAAACTTAAGAAACTTTTACTATATGAAATGAAATGTCTTGTACCAAATTACACCGGCCTCCAGAACCCCTGACTAGAGTGCTACTGCCCTCAGATCCCCGTTCCCTCTGTCCTCTGTCGTCAACGGAATTTGTTGAACCCTCCCCCCCAAACAAAATTCCTGGGTACGCCACTGGCTCATACGAAACAAAAATGACAAGGTCTTTACAAGCCATGCACACGCGAGTGAAGACATGGTTCCACTCACTCTTGACTAGGCACTAATGTCGGTGACTGGTAACTTTCACGACATGGCCGCCCTAACCCCAGGAAAAGAAATGCCGGTACCTCTTGGAAAAGGAGGACGGGTACGACCCACAGCTGGTCCGGACGTTTCGGGGAAGATAAGATCTCTTGCCCCTGTCCGGAGTCAAAGCACGATTCCTCCGCTTGCCCAGCACGTGACCTAGTCGAGCTCTCAACAAAACTGTTATTGAAGAAAATAACTGTCGCATCAGGCATGAAATATCTGGACCACTACACATAAATAGCAGAGATGTGCCCTGTACCACTCTCTTGTATAGAGATGCAAACAGTCCCTGCCCTGCACTGCCGCTCCCATTACAGGCCATCAGAATCACTCTGTCCTTACAATACATTCGCTTAATTACACAAAAAAACAGACCTGTCACTATATCCCACTTCTGCCATCAGCTCTCGGACTTACTACACTACACTACGATCATCAGGCAATTACACAGGCCCTGTCACTATACTTGTACTCCCCTTATCAGGCCATTACACAGAATGCACTGGCAAGCTCTTAATCAGGGCATCAGTATCAGTTATAATACCGCACTTCCGTAATCAGGACATCATACAGACTTTATGCACTCCACTAATCAAGCCATAAGATGGTCCCCATCATAACTGCACTCCCCTAATCAGGCCATTATACAGACCCTGTCATTATTCCACACTCCCCTAATCAGGCCAACAGACAGACCCTGCTATTATTCCACATTCCCCTTATCAGGCCATGAGACAGACCCTGTCATTATTCTGAAATCCCCCCATCAGGTCACCAGACAGGCCCTGTCATTATACTGCACTCCCCTAACCAGGCTATTGAAGAAACCTTGTCATTATTCTGCAGATCCCTGATCAAATCATCTGACATTAGACCTCATCATACCAGACTCCCCTAATCAGGCCACCAGACATTATACTGCACTCTACTTTACAGACTTTCCTTATTTCTTCTCTCCTAATTCAGCCATCACTAATCCTGTCATGGGCCTACTATCTACTATACAGGCCTACGCACATTCCACACCGTCCATACATGGTACTCTCAACAACAGAGGCTGTCAGACAGTCCCTGTCCATACACTGCACTGTATACAGGCCGCCAGACAGTCCCCGTCCATACACTACACTGTATACAGGCCGCCAAACAGACAGTGTCCATACACTGCACCACATTATACATGATGTCATGCATTCCCTGTCCAAACACCGCATTCTACTTTCAGACACAGCCTCTCCTTAGACTGAACTATGCAAGTCATTACACTGCCTACAGGCCTACAGATGTACAGATGAACCCACCAAATGGGTTTGGAGTAGTGTGTGTCCCATCCACAGATCATTTCAGTACATTCTCTAATTTCTGCTAATGAAAACTTATGTGCACAACAGAGTGCAATTTTGTCAAACACCTGTTTGCAAAGTACCATTTTTGTTACAGAAACTAGTTAAGACATCCAATACTTCAATACCCTGTTTTCCCAATATACATTTCTGACTCATACAAGAAAAAAAATGTTCTACTGTATTTTAATTTGCCTTACACAGCCTTTTAAAGTATCGCTGCATTACATGCTGACACACGCCAGTCCATGTCTGCAGATCACATTGCACGATCAACAATACCATTTCAACATCAGTAAAACAGCAGCAAAACTCTGAATACCAATTCTACCATGTTTAACTTGTTGAGATGTACAAGGCATGCAGGACCATACAGTACACACCAGAACAAAGGTCTGCAACAGGGGGGTTAAGGCTGGCAACAAATAAAGATACTACAGTAAACCACTCTCTATCACGTGTAAACATGTATTCAGTCTGTATGTGGAAACTGAATGTCTACCACAATGCCAAGTTTCTCTTTTCTGTTTACGTGGATGTCTGGCACAGGTTGCGATTACTCTAAATTCTCCATTTATCTCCCAGCTTAACCTAAATATAATACATTGATCATGTACCAGAACAGTTCTATGAGTTCATGCTTGAAATTCAAAATATTGGATGATGACAGACATGCCAAAACACTGAGAAACTGCTATTTTTAAGTCAAATCAGTATTAACATAAATAGGCACAGCTCTTGCTTGCAATGAACTTCAGCACAGTAACACAACAGTGTTTACTGTTTTCCAGTCCACTATTCCTACAACACTGTCCACACCCCAAACTATACAGCATCTAATGGTAAACTAATGAGTAATGAATAGGAAAGGATGGGGCAACTATCTCAGCACATGCCAAGAATAAATGAGAAACCCACAAGAAAACATGTCAGGATGGGCAATGAACTTCAGACTGCCTGAATGAAGAAGTGTTAACCACCTGACCATGACATTAAGTGCAAGATGTAAGAGGGAAAGTAAATACCTGTAATATAATATGTAGGACACACTCAAGGCACATTAGCTTGTAACTTTTCCTTACTCAATTAACAGGTAGTTTTTTTTAATATAACAAACCAGCTACTTTATCACAACGCATTTTCTCCACAGGACTTCCACAAAGCTAACTTACACAAAATGGATCAGCCCCACAGGAGCAATACCCTTCTTGCTCTTTGGGTTCAGTGCATATTTCCAAGTCCTACTACTAACCTGCAGCTTCTTGCAAAGGTTGCATAATTAGAAAACACAGGAAGAAAAACACAGAGATACACAACATACTACAATAAAATACGGAAGTGAAACATCAACAAAATTATTTTGAAACAACTGCTATGTTACATATTACATCTATAATGATGAGTATTTTTAAAATGTAATAATACGAAAGATTTCTACTATCACACCATAACTGCCTGTGTAATTTTTGTTGGTCAAATGGCCGTACTTCATCTTCCATTACTTTTTGCAATATGACACTGCCACCTTTTTTTTTTTGTGGTACTTCTCAAACCCGCAAGCAAAATCATACTGAATATTGGGCAACATCCTTTCCTCTTCATTTATTCATTGATCATCCAACCATTCGACACTATACAGTCTAAAGTAATGACAGTAACATGTAACCCTTCACTGCAAGTGACTTTTAAACCCTGGTCCATAGCATGATGCAGGAGCAATATTTTGGGGTATTTAAATTTCACTCGAACAAGGTACAAACCTAGCCTACATTATGATCTCAAATTTTTTGTTCTGTATCAATGGAACTTTGAATGGTTGTTTCCAGGCTAAATATACATATTATATAGCTTCAATAATTTTTCCTTAAATGGCAGGCATCAAAACACCCAAAGACCTAAGAGACCAACAAAGTAAAATGAATAAATATATATGTAGTATATGTATACTACAAGTTGTGGCCTCTTTTGGTCATGATCAGGTGCACCAAAATACAAAAAATACTAGGAGGAAGGATAACTGCAGCCATAGATTTTTTTAAGGTTTTTATATGGAGGCCAAAAGAGACCGAAACATGTAGCACAAACTGTAATATCCAGATACACTGGAGTTGTGCCTGAAGGTATATTCATTTTGTTTTATCTTTCATAATGGTATGCAGCAACCAAAGACTAATTACAAAGTCTCTCTTCTTTTGTCACCCATGGAGCAGACAATACATTATCTTGTTGCATTACATTTCTTTCTGTTGGAGGTAATCTTCATGGAAAATAATGTTACATTAGCCTCTTTACCATGCTGTCACCACTATGGTGACCTGCTTCTTTACACTTCACTGAATATTATACTAATAAACCCTCAAGCAATTCCATCATAAATTTTAGATGATCAACCTCCCATCCTACGTTTTTCCCACGTGACTAAAGAATTGCGAACTGTTGCATTAAGTAGACTTCTGAACAATTTCATAGGTACACTTCTATCTTAGCAGTATAACCCATATGCTGATTATAAAAAATCACACACACAGGCTTCTGCTTCTCTCTTCCCTTCCCTACTACTGCCTGGGCTTCAGCTGTATGCCCAGAATATCACACATTTGTCACTCCATATTATGATGCACACATAGCCACCATGCTACCTGATATCTCTGGCCTTCTGTAGCTTTCATTTTCACTGGCATTGCCTGCCTGTGTATTTTAATGGTCTTCACACAACTCACATTACAAGATTTTAGGAATTCTGCCAAAGCCATTTAATCATAATTATCCATCCACAAGATACAGCCTTTATGGACTAGAGGTTCAGAAGTTTTATGCTCCTGTGCTCATTGTCTTTTGATGGGTGACTCCAAATCTGTCTTCTTTCCAGTATAAACTATGAAGGACCATATATAACCAGGACATGATTCACACAATACAGGTCTTTATTCTGAACTGTGATCATTTCAGTGAAAAGTACTGTTTGAAGTATAGGCAAATAACATGAGCAACTCATCAATAAAAATGTCTTGTTCAAGTATGCAGTGAAGTTTGAAATTCTGAATTTGGGTTAGAAAAAATTATGAATAGCTCTTATGGTTCTTCAGATGTGTGCTTGGAGGCATTCTTGATAATGTGCAATAATCTGCAGATACATTCAAATCTGCCAAAGGAAATAACAGAACCACAAATCGGTATGGCTACCACCTGAATTCAGAAGAAATATGATCTCAGATTGGACTTCTGTACCATACCCACAAACATGGAAAGAGACAGTACAGTATGTGTATATATGTGTATATATGTGTGTGTGTGTGTGTGTGTGTGTATATATATGTTTCTGATGCTGTCATGTGCTGTAATTCATTCACCTTCAACTGCTTGAGGAAAAAAACACTGCCCGCAGAATTTTTAAGTTGCTGTGTGTACAGTGACAGGTCACATACAGAATTTCCTGCACAACATCCTTATCAGAAAATTGTGCAAATATATCTAAAATATTAGTCATACCCTTAACACTGTCTTGAGGTTCACTAATTCCAGTAAAATTTACTGAATTTTGACGTAATTGTCCAAATTCTCCCACAGAAAATCAAACTACCATCGCCAACATTAAACAACAATGCACCTTCTTCCTATCACCTAAATCAGTATCACTGCTTTCACCCATGTCTTGTCACCATCCACTGAAAGTCTTGCTTGTATCCACAAAATGTGTGAGTGTTTTCAGTTAAGTTCTGCATTAAATTCAGATCATGCCTGCACAGATGAAGTCATTAGCATGAGTGAGTTTTCCTTTATTACCACAGACTGACTACGTTCACCACACACTTAGTCACTTCTCTAAGGATGATTCATTACTGGCCATTTAACAAAGGATACTGAAATCCTTGTTTCTAGCTTTAAAATTACATAAACATGGCCTTTAATTCTGCCATCCATAATGGGTCCTTTGCATTCCATCTCTTGTCTGATAACTAACAAATTTTTGAAAACCCCTTGTCCTTCTACCATCTGTCATATAGGGTGACACCTCCAACATATCTCTTTCCAGTGATTGGTAAGGCAACAAAAGTGGGTCCACTAAAACAATGGCTGACCAATTAAAAAAAAAACTTCATGTAATTCTTTTGGGTTGAATTTAATTTTGTGTGGGAACAAAACGTCCATACAAAGTACTGTAGAAGTCACATGTGCCAGTTCAGAGGTTAAAACCATAAATATGTAGATGCAAATAAAACACCAAACTGACCTTCCAAAAGGTCCAGTTCAAACAATAACTTTCGAAGCTGTCAAGACAGATAGGCAAGGTGTAATTAGGGGATGAGGTTCTGAGAGTCCTTCCCCAGTTAGGGTGAGGACACAAAAAAATTAAAAAAAAAAGTTTCCCTTCCACACACAGAGGGGTAGTCTGCCTGGGACTCAAACTCATTCAATGTTCTGCTACAGTCTGATAACAGACTATCAACAGAACCTGAAAGTTTTTCTACAAATTCACAACTATCTTAACAATTTAGGATGTCAATGACCCCTATCACTTCCTGGCACTTTGGGCCACATCTGCACTTTGAATTTCCTTGTCGTCTTCACAACAGAAAATTGTACTTCTCCAGACACATACACATACAGGGAGAGGGGAATTAGCACTTGTCTTCTATTCACTATGTTACACTCAACAAGAAACTTCTGAAAAACCTTTAGATGGAAGCACAAATAAGCTCCATGCCCATGTTTCAGTTGTAATAGACCATCATATAGGCTATGCATAAAAATTTTAAAAAGGCAGAAAGTAAATGTACTTTCTTGTACATATAGCTTCTAGTTTACACAACAAATATGTAGCTGTGCTTGACAGTGACTTACTACTTAATTCGTTCAGCATATAAACACAACAGCATGTCCTCTAGAAATTAAATCTCTTAATTTATATTAGGCCTGCAACTGAGAGGACTTTATATGGTACTGATTATATGACCAAACTCAACATATAGGTCTAGTAAGATAGTGTTTTATTATACACTATATTTTTCAGCTGTCCAAATCAGCCATCATCAGGTAAATGTTAAGACACTCAAAAAGAAATATAAAAGCGAGAGAGGACTCTCTTTACAGTGTTATGAATTATTAACAATATTATTCCAAAACAGAATAAGGTTTTGTTCTAATACATAACCACGTTACAGATTTCTTGTATGTAATCTACATGGTATCGTAAAACAAATGAGATAAAAAACAAAGTAAATTGTGATAAAAAGTACAAAGACACAAATATGAGTAACAGAAAAGCCTTCACAGCCTACTTTTGCCACAGCAATGCTTATCTTTGCAAACACAGACTGGGAAGGCCTTGCCATTACTCATATTTTTATATTCATCCTTTTATCACATTTTGCTTTGTTTATCTCATTTATTTTACAGTACCATACAGATTATACCTAAGAAATCTGTAACATGGTTATGAACTATTAACAATATTATTGTTTTGGAATAATACTGTTATAATTCATAACAAAGTTAAGAGAGGCCTCTCTCCATTTTATAGTTCTTTTTGTGTATCCGACATCTACCTGATGATGGCTGAGCTGATCTGGACAGCCAAAACATGTTGCAGTGTATAGTAGACTATTTAATAGATCTGTATGTTGTGTTTATTGAGAAACACACAATGAGACAATGTTACCCCACGACTGAAAGGACTTTAATTTGTTCTGGGTATGGCCATGGCTGAAGTGGATAGCACCAGCCTCTCACCATGGAGGTCCAGGGTCAATATGACCCAAATCCACGTGGGATTTGTAGCAGATGAAGTAGCAGCAAAACAGGTTTTTGTCCACAAAAGCATGTCCATCTTAGCAATCATGAACATATTTAACCCTTATCCTGTTAACGTGGAGAATACGGTGAGCTCCTAATAATGCCAGCAAATGGCAGATAGGATTTAACTTGGCATTTAAAGGGTTAAATTAAACAATTAAAAAATGAAACACATTAATTTTTTACACTGCAGCAATGGCCTGCAGGTATGGGGAAGTGTCCCTACATTATATTTGTGGCAACATAAAATAATCCATTTCAGATAGGACAGAGGCATACTCTCCTACTCCCAATGAAGATTATTTTAACATGTATAACAGATGGAATTTAACCCTTAAAACAAGGGTTCCAAACCACAGTGGGTGCCTAACATTTTCCACATTTTATACCTGTATGCTTAAAATACACAGCTATGTCAGAGAGGGATCAAATCTAAAGTGCTGTAAATTATGGTCAAGCTTTTTTTGATCTAAACAATTAAGGTGAACTGGTAACATGGCATCACCCTCTCCAGCACTTAATGACAGTTCCAACATAGGAAAAGGAAACAGTATCATAGGCGTTAAAAATTATAGGAGCTTTAAATATTCATAACACGCATGACATGTACTTCATATACAAATGCTAAGTCTCATGGGTCATGCAAAACAACTTGAATACAGATTTAACATATGATAAATTTGCTGTTTTTTATCATTCAAAATGCAGTCCCACCCAAACCAATGTACTTAAACAACATGGTAAACTGTTAATGTTTTGTGTGCTCTTTCTATGTCTATGATACTACATGATGAAGTCAAGCTGTCCTGCAATGCATTCAGAACATGATGCATATAAGTCTTGGCCCACAGACCCTCTAGCCTGACTGTGTTTTCGCATGGTATGACTCAGAAGCTCAAAATGCCAGGATAGTGCCTCAAACTTGGTTACATTACCAGGCCCTTTCACACATTCCAAGAATCAGCATTATAGTCTGAGCCAATGGCAGCATTGTTCAGTAAACTGTAAATTCTATCCATGACACTAGCACACAACAGTGTACTTCCCAACTAGCAGTAAGCAGTTATTATATCATCAGCTAAGAGATACCAGTAAAGTCCTACATGAGTCTGGAAACATACATACTTAACACTATTTGCTGCAAATGCTACTGAAAGTACTCATGTACTTATAGCTTTGGTTTCCTATCATAATGAATATGGCTGCACTGGGGCAACAAAGCATGTCAAGTAATGGTTAGCAATGTTATCAGAGGTGGTTTGAAATATTGGGCTTCTGGGGGGGGGAAATATATATATATTATAAATGCTTATACTTCTACTACATCTACTAATCGAAAACAGTTTGGTACTGCAAGACCAAGTTCTTTTACTCTGTCTTCAGTATGGTTTCATTCATCACAACCACTGAACTACTTATACGACAATATAAATAACAGTATTACAGCAGGTACTTTTAAACACAAAGTATTGTCATACTTTTTTGTACGAACTATATGTGAGATGTAGTTTTGCTAGGAAGACAACTGATGCATATTTTTAATGGGCACAGGTCAAAGCACAGGAAGCATACACACGCTCAGTAATAAAATAACATTTTCTGTGTCAATACTGTACAGAACTCATTCACCTTTAACAAATGAGTGGGGCAACTGAATGTACAAGGGAAAGTCATTAAATAACAGGAATTTTATCCTAAAGTGCATGGAAAAGTATGCACAATGAAAAATCTTATTTCGGGACACAAAATGGCTCCTTAACAATAAGCCATATAGGGGTCGTGATGATCAAGCAGTATGAGCCTGCGCAATAGCTCATACAACATGACCGCTCCACTGTCAACTTGCACCGTGAAAGAGCAATGAAGCGTTATTCGTTTTTTGTGGTCAGAGGGTGTGAAACCTTCTGAAATCTAGAGAAGAATGAAGGTTCAGTATGGAGACAGTTGTTTGAGTCAGGGGAGAGTGTATAAATGGGTGGAAGGATTTCAAAACAGAAGACAAAACATCAGTGATGAACACTGGAGTGGGAGCCCTGTTAGCATGGTAACAGAGACAGTGAAACAGCAGATTGAGCAGTGAATCCGTGACTACAGGCAAGTCACTACTGATGAAATTGCCGTAGACTTCAACATGAGTTATGGCTCTGCGTACAATATTGGAGGTAATGGAGACAGTGCAAAGTTGGTTAAAGGCCACGCCAAAAAGCTTTTTTCTAGTGGGCATCCACAAGCTTGTGGACAGGTGGACGAAGTGTGTTGTGAAGCTGGGGGGACTATGTCGAAAAATAAGACACTTGTAAAAAGTTATAAAATTCCTGTTATTTAATGACTTACCTTTGTACAATCTTCTTGTATGGAAGTTAGAACAGTGTCCTGCAGTGGGCATTTAACAATGTTCTGGATGCAGCAAACAGGCTGGATTTAAGAAGTTATAAGCTAAAGATTCAATATGATGGATGAAACACAGGACACACTAGAACAGCATGTTTGCTCTATCGTATCCATGTGAATAACACGGTCATTTCAAGGATAAAATGTACAAAATTAATGCCTAAGGTCATCTTGAAAATCTCTCATAATTCACAGAATTAATATTGGTGTCATATCATGACTACACATTCTTACATATAGCAACTGGTAATGCTCAGCTGAAACTGAACTGTTGCTAACCAATGGGCAGAACTGACTTATATATTCAAGAAGGAAAGACAACACACTGTGCATTTAAAAAATCAAAAAAGAAGACAACATTTGTAGTCGTAAAAATAAAGTTGTGTAAGATCAGTATAAGAGGCTTGTTCTACTCAGGACAATTTAGTAGAGTACATACTTATTACAAGCCTCTTCCAAGGAGGAACACAATTCAAAGAGAAACACCTTACTTTTTTGGAAAGAAGCAAAGTACCCTTATATGAAAAAACCTTCTTAAGAAAAAGTAGGTACACTATACCTCGCAGGTCATTATAAATGTCTTCAGCTGCAGACATCCTAAAATTATTTAGCAAACACCTTATAAAAAATGAACACACGTACTTACCTCCAACCTTTCAGTTGCCTTCAGCAAGCGGTCATAGTCCACAGAACCTTGGACAGTGAGCAGCTCCATCATATAATCAGCTTCCTGAACAGACTGCTGTACCATTTCCAGCTGACGTTCGAAACGTTTCCACAGAGCAAGTCTAGCTCGCAACAGTGACAGCAGCTTGTCACATCGGGTTTCTAGTGCACTGTGCTCATCCTGCAGTTGCGAGATCTCACGCTCTACTTTGACAGGTGACACTGTTACGCGAAGACACATAGGCAAAGTATGCAACAGCTGACGCAATGTCATCAGGTCTTGCCAGTGAGACCCCAACTCTTCTGCCACGGCCTGCAAAAGTATTACTTGCCTTACCATCATAAGGAATCACACAAACAATTATACACAATTCCTTGTTTCTATGGATGTTATAGCACACTGATGTTATGTTACTTTGAAGTGCACAAGGATGCAGATTTATTTAAAACTACACAGAATGACCTGCAAATTAGCATGATGTTTTATTTGCCAAAGTACTAAACCAGTACCACATTCATTGATCTGTATCCACTTCTAATTACATCACAACATGCTTATAAACATTTCACCCTTTGTGATTTTTCATTACAGCCATATTTTGCACGTTTGAAGAACAAAGACATTCCACATTAACAAACACTGCTTACCTGACAGTTTATGACAGCCTGCTCCACAACATCACTGCTCAGTTTCTCACTGGCTTCACACTGGTCAAGCACACAGCTGGCTCTTTCATGATTACGCTTTACACGAGCCAAACCCTTCTGAATAGCCTGTAGCTTTTCTCTCAGCACCACTGAGCCTTCCAGCTCTTCTGACACCTGCACATCCACTTGTCGAGCAGCATAGAGCAATGCACTCACTTTCTCAGATTCTGTGGCTGAGAGAAGACCAAGACGACCCAATTCTTCTTGGATGTGTTCCACACGCTCATGCAGAACCTAATACAAAACAAGATAGAAACACGCATAGTGTTACATTAGTTGTGACACATTTTTGTGATATTCAGTTAATGCAGGCGAGAGAGAAACCAAGCAAAATTACTATCTGACATTTTCATGCAAAGAAAAGATTAATGACATGACCTTAGAATTAAGTTTGGACCAAACAACAGGGTTGATAAAATTTGTTCAAATGTGAAGGAAGTAAATTATGACAAATAACCCATACACAAAAATCTGCCTGTTAATCCAAAAAAGAAATTAGGAACAGCCAATTTTAACATAAGAATTATTTTCTTTGGGATTAAAAGAAAGCAATCCAGCATCATCCATTAGGACGAGAGTGACACAGACATAAGTAGTTCACACTTTGGTTGCATCTGTCATTTCAAATTTGAACCTCCTGTACACAAATATGCTGCATAAGCTACACAGGACGACAATACCTTCATCCTACACAGAAAGTTGTGCACAGTCTTACTCAGAAACACTGGAAGTCCACCACACATTTTCATTTGACACAAGACAATTCTGTACACTTCCATAACTAATCCATCACCTCTAAAACAGGTTTCAGGCAGACAGAGGTACACAGAGATCTTCCATAATTAATCTGTCACCTCTCCATCAGGTTTCATAGAGACAATTACCAAATATACAACAACAAAAATTCACCCAAATGTAAGGCAAGGCTTACCAAATAGCCTAGGCCAAAATGAAAACAGACTGCACCAAGCCAAAGCAAGGCATGCAATGCAGAACTGTTGTACATATAGCCCGATGAGGCAACATAGCATCTGTATTCATCAGAGTTCACTCACTACACCAGTACAAATTTCAATTGGGATCATACAAACATGTGATGCCTACTGCAAACTCAATTCAGCCTTGTTGCATTCTAGTTGGTTTTATTCAAACTAATGCTGATTCACCATGCTGAGAAAATGAGTAACTGCAGTGCAGCAAGACTGACTTTCAAAAGCAGATGTTCAAAGGTGTGCACAAAACAAGCACAATCATAATCATGAACACCCAAAAATGTTCCAGTGGACCGATGAACAGCAGTTTCTAGGAACAACAAAAACATGAAACTGCTCAGGTTGTTTGTTTAAAAAAATCAGCAAGATGATTACATGTGAGGTAATTAAACATGAAGCATAGAAACCTTTGGCATCACACATTCCATAGCATGAGCTAAAGGCCAGCAGAAACTGGTATTTATGTTATGATGCCTGGGAGTAGGTTCTCTCTTAAAAGCTTTGCTTTGCTTTAAGTAGTCAGCACACTTCAAGGAAAAGTTGGTAGTTCTTCATCAACATGCCACTGGGCTTTCTAATATGGACAACATTTTCATCCACAGAGGAAATGCTGATGACACCTTCATGTACTCTGATATATCATAAAATTATGATCCCAACCAATGGAAAAGAGTCTGTAGTGAAGAAAACATCAAGTAATGAAATAGGTAATTACTGTCATGCTGACAGTATTAGCAGATGATAGGAAGCTGCCACTATACATGATTCAAAATCATAAAACAATGCTTAAGGAGAAAAGTTCCACCAAAGAATCACCATCAGATGCCAACCTAAAGTTCATAAGACCAATGAACTTAGGTGGGGCTGGTTGGAAACAATGTGGAAATGTGTAAATTAGGGATTGTTATGTTACGTCCATTTATGGGACACCAGAAAACATAAGCCACAAGGAGTTCCATCAATACAGACCTTGTGGTCAAACCTTGGAAAAACGATCTCATGATAGCACATGTTAAGAGGGTATGGTAACATGTGGAAGCGGAATTAGCTTTGACCCCAACTATCAAGAATGCCAAAGATGATCAAGGCATCACTCTACATCTCACAGAAAAGTGTGTGAAGGGGGTTGTAAAAAGAATTGTGAAACCAATGCAGTGGATAAGTCCGACTAAGGTCTGATGAAGACGTGTTGTGTAATCTCCATGGAGGATGGAAATGGCAGTAGCGTGTTAGTGGGAAATGAAGGCACTGACCATGAAGACAGTACACTCCACAAACAATTCAAATGAACAAAGTGGCACTAACTGGGAAAGATTAAAAGAATTTGACACATTCTGTGTATTAACTGTAAAACATTAATAGTGAAATACTTTCTCCCAGTCGATGACTTATAAGACAGGTCATCTTGGATTCCAATTAAAACACATTTCCTTGGTAGATGTGTTTTATTTTTGGGGTCAGCATATATTAGGTCTGTTTTGCATTGTCGGTACATGCTGGATTAGGAAACCAGTATCAGACATATTTAATGCCCATTTAGTGTTATTCTCTTCTTTAACATTACTATACTTAGTAGAATGAACTAGTTTTCAGGTGGCCCAGTCGTTTGCCAGTACAGCTATTCACCATGCAACATGCATACCACGGCACTATCACATACGTCTCAAGCACACTTCCATATTTCTTCATGGCATATAAATGCAGGAATAGATGGCACAATGAGCGTCTTTCACTTTAAAAGGAGCCAAAGTTTTTGATTCAGAATAAGCTCAACAAATGTGTTTCATATGGGATTTTCACAACAATGCTTAATTCTTTTAAAGCTAGTTATAGGAAAAGGAAAACAATTTTACACTTAAAAAAATACTGAAGCATCTAAATAAAGAACTAGGCACAAATAACAAACCAAAGGGTTAACATATTAACCTTTTGGCACCGGAATTATTTTTTTAAATTTTAGCACATTCTGTATATAAAATGTGAATAAAACAGGAACCAAATCTGTTAGACTTATGACACAAACTGCATTTTGAAGAGAAAAAAACGGAGAGTATACACCATGTTTAAAATACTCAGTACCTATATTTGTTGAATAAATATATAAAATGCAACATTTAGAGGTTAGCGGTGCAGTACGACCACTATAGTCGTCATTAGGCGCCAAAAGGTTAAGCAGCAATGTTCCTGACTGTAACTTTCAGTTCACATTACCTGTAACCTCTTAATGTAGAGATTCAGTTCCTCCTCACTCTTAATGACGCCACGAATGTCACTAATTGTAGCCTTCACTTCCTGCAATTCCTGTTCTAGCAGGGAAAGTTTGTCACTGAATGGCACTTCTTGAGAAGACAGATTATGTAGGATGGAGGCCTGTATTCTATTTATTTTGTCTGCTACACCTCGCCAACGGTCTTCTAATTGGCCGTAGAACTGACGTTGAAGCATCTCATCAGCAACAGGAATTATCCGCATTGCTGACTCAAAGGTGGTGCCCGCTTCATTATGGATATTATAGTGCAATTCATATTGAGCTTTCAGCTCCTGGAAACATATGCATGAGGCATATAAGCCAACAATACTGGTCAACTTTATGTTATACTTAGCTTACATCAATTTGTTTTAAAGAAATAAACATAATACACTTATATGTTAAAAATAAAAAGTTATTCTTTCATATGAAATTAAATTTCACTACACTTTCAACCTCTCAAGCCTGCAACACATCTAATAATATTTAAAAATTTAGTCCCTAGGTCATGATGATGATACTAACAACCCATTACAAATATCAACTTGTTACCTGTGTTTATTCTAAGGGCCTCATGAAATTCATAAATACACAGATGGCAAAATGACAAAAGCAGGTAGTATACACAGTAAACACTGTCCTAAATGGTTAGTTATTCCTTTCTTTTTACCATACCACCACAGAACTTCATGTTTTTAAAGAACAATAATCACCACTGAGCAAGCAACCTATTAAGAACCAGGTATTTGTATGATGAATCTACAGGGGGATTCAAGAGGAACACTCAATATTTTGGGAGGTGACAGAATCATTGTGAAAATAAGTTCATATAAACATGTGTCTGATTCTCATTGGTTATTGAGACATAGCTGTTTGAATGTGGCATGCATGGTTTGTCTCTCTTTCTTCTCTGATGTGTTAAGATTTATGTTTGTGCAGTTGCATGAAGAGCGAAGTACACAAATGAAAGGTGGAGACACAAGACATATTGCTTGCTTGCATTTTGGATGCTGCTGCCTGCATGAAGAGATATGAAGACAGACTCAAGATGAACAACATGCACTCTTCACACACGAGCTACATAGTGCACTTAAGTTCACAGTGGGATTTTTTAACATTTATTGGTAACTGTAATAAATGTGTTATTTCTGTGTAACAAATTTCCCAACTTAAACATTAGACTAAAATTAAAATAAAATTAACAGTATATAATATCTACTTCTTTATTGCCATTTACAATATTGGTGTATGTGTAAATTCAAACAGCTCTATCTCAAAATCCTTTCAGAATCAGGCACATGTTCGCAATCACTTTTTTTTTTCCTTGCAATAACCAATACTATCACATCCAAAAATACTGACCTTTCCTCCTAAATCACTGCCCTGTATAATTGTCACTCATAATCTAAGTTCAAACACAAATAAATACAAGCCCACAGACTGACAATATGATTAAAATGCATCATTATTTACACATGTGAATGTAAGACAGAGAATCACCATTATTACGGCTGGTGACAGTGACATCAGCAGAACAGACTCACTCACTCACTCAATCTCACTATGCAGAAATTGTAAATATTTTAAAATGGCCCATCCAAAACATCTCTGTAAGTATATGTATTTACCCAAAACTGCCTCATGTTTCCTGCTGGTGGTACAGTCTCTGCTGATATTATATCCAAATCTTTTTCAGCTCCTTTCATCCAAAATTCTAGTTTGTCTACCATAAGGTCATATGCAGACCATGTATCTCGAAATGCTAAGAGTCGCCTAAGATTAGAATTGACATCGTCTTGTAGTTTGAGAATAACTTCCAAATGTTCATCATATCGGGCTTCAAGTCCAATGCAGGTAACAAGTTCTTGCAGTCTACGTGCTACACCCAGCAGCTGCACTATACGTGCATGATGAACAGCCACATCTGACGACAGCGACTGTAAATTAATATAAACCACTTGTCAGTGCTGTCATACAACAAATTTTTATGTTAGTGCACACACCATCACTGCATAAACACCTGTGTTAGCTTGGATTCCCTTGTTCATGGTAAATACACATGAAAATGAACAACACAAGTTATTCAATGGAGAAAAGAAATTCAGGGGAAGAGGGAGCAGTCACAAATTGGAATAAAAATTTGTGTTTGTTACCATTAAAACCATTCCTAACTGAATATAGTGAAACCTTTCACCCATCAAGTCTCAAGGAACAGGAGGGGATGGTGGGGAGGAGGAGCAGCTATGAGGTGGGAAAATGAGTTTCAGTTAAGTTTCAAAGGTCTCAGACTTACAGGGACCACAATACACAACAGACTTGCTGGACAACTATGCACAGGGGAACAATGGTTACAGATTTAAATAAATTCTATAAAAGTGACAAATTAGACAAATTACTCCAAGAGGGCTCTTTAATTATCAACAATGCACTAAAAAGAATATATCAGTATGTAATCAAATTTGTCCAAATGTACCACAACTTCCTACATTTACGTGGTCTGTTAGAAAAGTATCCGACCTTTGGCCGGGAAAAAGAAACTGGCTTACTTGGAGCGTTGGACACATAATCACCCTCAAAGTAGTTCCCTTGGGACTCCACACACTTCTCCCAGCGGTGCCGCCATTGTTGGAAGCATGCCGAAAAAGCCTCTTTCGGAATGGAGTTTAGCTCGGCTGTCGTTGCTGCC
>Ga0123357_10002273_pt1 | contig 21284 bp, 14 predicted proteins | sample TergutEmb28metaG_FD_89873 | JGI IMG/M metagenome (GOLD analysis project Ga0123357, IMG submission 89873) | Embiratermes neotenicus P4 segment gut microbial communities from Petit-Saut dam, French Guiana - Emb289 P4 | ecosystem: Host-associated > Arthropoda: Insects > Digestive system > Gut ... | reverse complement strand
TTGATGACGGCTCTTACGGCGGCATTAGCGCTTATTCCACTTGTATTTCAGGGTGATAAACCCGGTAATGAAATACAAAGTCCGATGGCAGTCGTGGTGTTGGGCGGATTGCTGACTTCTACGTTGCTGAATATTTATATTGTGCCGGTTGTGTATGAAATGGTGCAAGAAAAGATTTGGAAAAAATAAAACTCACTAAAATAATTTCAATACCCTGATAGATTAAAAACAACTTGACAGTGCAAAGTAACAAAAACATACCCTATTATTTATTAGCAGTTGTGCTTTTCATTTTATTGAAATTCGGATATACCTTTGCCGGCAATCACGAACTGGCTTTCCTGCTTAAACCCACCGACAAACTTATCGGACTGCTGACAAACTCATATTCTGTTTACCTCTCAGATACCGGATATTATCACGAACAGCTGAATATAGTCGTTGACAAATCCTGTTCGGGTTTCAGCTTTTGGATTTTGTGCTTTCTCTTGCTTACTTATTTGGCAGTAAGGTATTTCGACAAACCTTTGCACAAAATTCTGACTGTTCCGAGCGCTTTAGTTTGCGCTTATTTGCTGACAATTTTTGTAAATACTTCACGGATTTTCGTTTCTATTGTTGTGCAAAACCAGACGAAAAATATTTTACCGACACAACAACATTTAATACATGAAGCCGTTGGTATAATTACGAATCTGTCGTTCCTTGTTTTGGCTTATTATCTGACAGAAAAATTTTTAATACATAAAAAAAACAATGAAAAATCTGCTTAATCCGAAATGGCTTTTTATTATTAACACGCTGCCGATAGTCGTGTTGTTTGTTATTTTCTTTGGTCAGTTCAACATTATTAAAACACTGTTAAATGAAGACAATATCCGGCTTTGGAAATTTTTCGGGCTGACACTGTGTATTATGGGGCTATTGAATTTCGCTTATGCCATTTACCTGACATTCAAAAAGCAGAATGTTTCCGTTTGGTATGGCGTCGTCGCCTTGCTTTTATATATTTCGTTTATTTATCTGTACGGTCATTATTTAGATGAAATCATTCCATTCAGTGTTCCTCAATGGATGATGTCCGGCAATATTTTTTTATACGTTGGTACGTTTTTAATGCCAACGCTTGCCTACTCATTATTTGTTTTGGTAGTTTGTTTAACTCCTGAAAATAAAGAACATAAGGCTTGGGGAAACTTTCTGATTGCAATTGGTGTTCCTTTTGCGGGTTATTTGTTTTATCAAATTATTCTTCCCTTATGGCAGCAACAAATGGATAATAAATTCAATGAACACGCTTTTCTGATACTTATTATTGCCGCAACGCTTGTATTTCTCTTTTTCTTAGTTAGAGGTATTTTTATTCTTGCAACAAAAAAGTCGGCTGTTTGGCAGAAATATCAATTAATTTGGAAAATCCCTGTTGCTGTTATATTCCCGTTCTTGGGATTATTGGTAAATAACGGACTTTTATATAAAGGATTCAGCGTAAGCAATACAGGGATTTTCGGAAATTTCAACAACCTTTGGTTTTATATTCTTGCGGTTGTAAATGGCATCATGGTTTGCATGCCGAATCTTAACAATAAACTTTACCGGTTGCTCTTGTTTACCGGACGAAGCGTAACTTTCGCATATACTTTCTATTTCTTTATGGTGTTTCTACCCTTCCTGCCATTATCGGTCATTGCCATTATTGCTATCGGCACAGGTTTTTTAATGCTCACGCCATTATTGCTTTTTGTAATCCATGCCAACGAACTTTCAAAGGATTTTACATACTTGAAAACACTGTTTTCAAAGAAACTTATCATCGTAATTTCCCTGTTGGGCTTTTTTGTAATTCCTGCATATATTACGGCAACTTATCTGAACGACAAGCGTGTTTTAAATGAAGCGCTTGCATATTTATACAGTCCCGATTATTCTAAACAATACAATATTGATAAAGCGTCGCTTCAAAAAACGTTCAATGTTGTGCTGCAAAACAAAGACCGAAACACTGGTTTCTTATTTTATAATCAGGCTCCCTATTTATCATCTTATTTCAATTGGCTTGTATTTAATAATTTAACTTTATCTGACGCAAAAATTGATTATATCGAGAAGGTATTTTTCAACAGGATTTATTTAGATCCGCAGAAAGAAAATATCCAAAACAAAAATGTTTGGATTACAAATATCTCTAAATCAAGTGTTTACGATAAATCTCAACATGCGTGGAAAAGTTGGGTTGATTTGGAAATTACCAATAAAAGCGATAATACGAGGCTTTCTGAATTTGCCACAACTATTGATTTACCCGAAGGCTGCTGGATTAGCGATTATTATTTGTATGTGGATAGCGTAAAAGAGCCGGGAATTTTAGCAGAGAAAAAATCGGCAATGTGGGTGTTTTCAAATATCAGGAATGAAAGGAAAGATCCCGGAATTTTATACTACCTCACAGGTAATAAAGTGGCTTTCAGGGTTTTTCCATTTGCAAAAGATGAAGTAAGGAAAACAGGAATAGAATTTTTACACAAAGAACCGGTAAAATTGATGATTGACAATAACCTTATTGAATTAGGCAATGCGGAAGAAACCGTAAGCGAAAATGTTGAAACAGAAAATTTTGTATATGTTTCCGCTAAACAGAAGCAATCGCTTAAACCGGTTTACCGCAAACCGTATTTACATTTCTTAGTTGATGTTTCGGAAGGTATGAACGAATATTCAGCTAATTTCACAAAGAGAATAGAAAGTTATTTGGAAAACTTTAAAGAGATTTCCGAAAATGCTCAAATCAGTTTCGTAAACACTTATGTAACTTCATTTCCGTTAGACAAAGATTGGAAACAACATTATCAGTCGCAAACTTTTGAAGGCGGATTTTATTTGGACAGAGCAATAAAAACTACCCTGCTCAATGCCTCCAAAAACAAATCCAACCCCATAATTATTGTCGTAACCGACAGTCTTCAAAATGCCGTTTTAGACAAAGATTTTTCCGATTTCAAATTTGCATTTCCGGATGATGGCGAGTTTTTCACTCTCGACAGCGCCGGATATTGGCAAAGGCATTCGTTGATCGAAAATCCTGTGAAACAAATTGATGCGGATATTGACTATCACCCGCGCAGAGGCGGCGCTTTGGAATACAAACTTGCCGACAGTACCATTGTTTATTTACCCAACAATGACGAGCCAAGTATTGTCTTAAAGAAAGATATTTTTAAAACTGATGCGTCGGAAATCAAAGAAAAGAGTTGGTTGTCTGCTTTGACAATGCAAGCTGAATGGAGGTCGCAAATTCTGCACCCCGAAACATCAGACGCGGAATGGCTGAATTTGGTGAAATACAGTTTTATTTCAAAAGTAATGACACCTGTAACATCTTATTTAGTTGTTGAAAATGAAGCGCAAAAAGCTATTTTGAAAAAGAAACAGGAGCAAGTTTTATCAGGCAACAAATCATTAGACCTTGACGAAGACACTCAACGAATGAGCGAACCCTGTTTGTGGATTATAATAATTCTGCTTGGACTTGCTTTGTGTTACAGAGAAAAAATTTCATTTGTACATATCCGGCGTTACAACAATCGAAAATAGATAATCTTCGTTTTTATCCTTGTAATAAATTATATACGTCAGTTGCAGTGCTTGCGATTATAATTCCAATAAAGATTCCTATGAGTAGCCCTCCGATAGCTAATCCGATTGTTAGCCCTAAAGATACTTTCTTTGAGGATTTGACCGGCATTGTTATAATTTCATTTTCTACTGCGACTTTAGGCAGTTCATATCCGCATCCGCGGCAATATTTGGAATATCCCGAATCTTCCATTCCACACCGGCTACATGTAACAACATTTGATTTCATACTGTTTATTTCATTATTTTCGCGGCTAAATTACAATTTTTTTTTGATTCGCGGCAAAAAAATTAAAATTATTCTTCTATTAGCTGGAAACTGTATCCCTGTTCCAACAGCCACTCAATCGATTTTGGCAATGATTCTTTCATGCGATCGCCGGATTTTAGCGAATCGTGAAAGACAATGATGGAACCGTTCCGTGTATATTTTTTCACTACTTCAAACACCTCGCCGGCAGTCATCAAGCGGCTGTAGTCGCGTGTGACGACATCCCACATGATTACTTTGTACTGTTCCTGCAAAGCATGAAACTGCGAAAATCGCATGTGTCCATACGGCGGGCGGAAGAGTTTGCTGTCAATCAGTTGCCGCGCTTCCTGCACGTCTTCCAGATACGATTGAGTATCGGTTTTTAATCCCTGAATATGATGGAATGTATGATTTCCTATTTTGTGACCTCGCTCCTGGACATTTTGATAAATTTCCGGATATTTTCTAACATTATCGCCGACGCAGAAAAACGTTGCTTTAATGTTGTATTCATCCAACAAGTCCAATACCCAAGGAGTAATCTCAGGTATCGGACCGTCGTCGAATGTAAGATAAACTACTTTTTTATCACTGTTGAATCGCCAATGCGAACCTTGATACAGTTTGCGATACAGTTTAGGCGCTCTTTCTATCAACATGGCTTATCGATTTGCTCCGCCTCTCAGACGGGCTTGACGGGAATTAATGTATTGTTCAAATTGTTTAAAGTAACGATTGAAATCACTGGCAGAAGTATCGTATGCTTTCGGATTAATCTGTTGATAATTTGCCAACATATTTTGCACGAAATATAATTCTCTCCTTATTTCATTCGCCGTTTCCGCATACTTTTGCGGGCTTAACCGGGAATACCACTTTAAGCTTTTCAAAGAATTACTTATCAATACATCATAAATTAGCCCCGCTTTTACAGTATCTCCCAATTGATAATATGCTTTTGCGATTCCGTTGTCGTATAAGTAATCATAAGGAACATTGTATTCGGGAAGTACCTTTAAGCCATAGTCCAGCGCTTCTTTCGCTTTGCCGGTTTTTCCTTCTTCAATTAAATAGCCGGCTAACTGTCCGAACATCATCCTGAATACTTTTGCCATACGCATGGAATTTTCGTCTAAGTAGATACCAGGATGTTCCAAATTTCCATACCTGTATTTATGCATCAGATTGTCAAACAGGATGTCTGTATCAACATTCAGTCTTTTGCTTGCATTTATCGTATCCGTATCCATATCAAAAGCGTCACTTATTCCCGTGTTATAAGGCACTAATCTATAAGCTATTCCATCCCGTCTCAAAAACGAATCCAAACGCAGATACTGTTCCGAAGGCACAGTCGTTGCAAAATAAATTGGACGCGACCAGTCTTTATTATTTGCCAACATATTCAAAATCATCATCTCCTGCTTAACCAGCATAATTTTTCCTGATTGAATAACATTTCCATCCGAATCCTTTTTCTCGCCTAAATCAATAACTATATTTTTCTCTATCCGATTGTAGTTTGCCGGTTTAACAACACCCGATTTAACTACCGCCGCTGAATCTATCGGCAAATAAAGCACATCGCTGGGGATATTATCTATTGTAATTTCGGAATCTCGCGTTTGTATTTGTTTCGTACGTTCATCATCGGATTTAACCCAATCCAATGCCGCAGAAATTTCCATCGGGGCATCGGTTCGTTTGAGAATATACGCCATTTCATGCTTTCCCTGTATATAATCCGTTCTTTTCCATGAGATAGGTAGCGGATCCGACTTGTAAGCCTGCCGCTTCATCTGGTCGATATACCAGTCGGTTTGCAGATAGCTCAGGTTACAAACGCGAACATCTGTCCGGTATCCTTCCACTTCCTGTCCATACCAGAGCGGGAATGTATCGTTATCGCCCATTGTGAAAATAATCGCATTCGGTTCGCAAGTAGTTAAATAATTGTATCCAAAATCACGGCATACATATCGGTTTGAACGGTCATGATCGTCCCATGTTTGAGATACCATTTGAAGAGGAACTAATATACAAAGAAGCGAACCTGCAACAGCAGCCGGAAGAGGCTTTAATTTGGCATATTTAGTCAAGGCGCTGATGATTCCTGCAACTCCCAGCCCAATCCAAATGGCGAAAGCATAGAACGACCCCACGTAGGCATAATCCCGCTCTCGAGGCTCGTATGGTTTCTGATTCAGGTAAAGCACAATTGCCAAACCCATCATAAAGAATAACAGGAAAATAACCCAAAATCCCTGAACTCCTTTTTTCCCTGCGTAAATCTGATAGAATATCCCTAAAATTCCTAACAGTAAAGGCAACATATAAAACCTGTTATACCCTTTGTTTTTAACAACGTTGTCCGGTAAATCGTCTTGCGGTCCAAGCCGGAGCGCATCAAGAAATTTGATGCCGGTAATCCAGTTTCCATTCGACACTTCCCCATTTCCCTGATTGTCGTTTTGACGACCGGAGAAATTCCACATAAAATATCGCCAGTACATCCAATTTACTTGATAATTAAAGAAATAACGAAGATTCTCTAAAAATGTAGGTTTAACAACCCATTTCGATCCATCCTGTGTTGTTACCCGCACTCGTTCGCCTTTTATATTCGCCCAATACTTGTAGCCTTGAACATGATTTGCATCTCGGCTAAACATTCGGGGAAACAAGGTATTCAATTCATCCACAAAGACCGGTTCATCTTTACGTGTTGCAACAAAATAGCGGTCTTTTTCAGACGGATCGTGCTTGGCAATCATTGCCCAAACGGGACCTCCGTCTTTAGTGACCGGTTCGCCATTTACCCTTTTATATTCGGAAACATAAGTTGGTCCATAGAGTAGCGGCGTTTCGCCATACTGCTCCCGAGCCAGATAAGTTCGCATGGTAAAAATATCTTCCGGCGAATTTTCATCCATCGGCGGATTGGAAGTCGAACGAATCATGATAAGTACAAAAGACGAATACCCGATAAGTAGTACGAATAATCCTAATAATATGGTATTTAGAGAAACAGGATTGATTTTTTTATAAACGAATAAAATGACGGCAAGTACAGCCCAAAGCAGGATTCCTAAGAAGATACTGTCGCCTAAAAAAGGAACGCCCAACAGTCCGATAGCTAAAATGAATGCAATTTTCATCCGCACTGCATTGCCTTTTTCCCTCATGGATTCCCAAACGCCCCAGATAATGGCGGAAATAACCGCTATCGTATAAAAAATGACGCCGCTATCGTAAGGAAGTCCGAATTGGTTGACAAACAGCAGTTCAAACCATCCCGCTACCCGCATTAATCCTTGAATAACTCCAAAAAGAATAAAGCCTACAATTGCAAAAGAGATGACTGTTACAATTAATAAACCCTTCCAGTTTGGGTTCGGATATTTTTTATAGTAATAAACCAGTATAATGGCAGGAATACAAAGCAAATTCAACAACTGTACGCCAATAGAAATTCCTATCAGATAGGCAATTAATATCAACCAGCGGTCGGCGCCCGGATCATCCCCCGCATCTTCCCATTTCAATACCATCCAAAAAACAATGGCGGTCATAAAAGAAGAAAAACCATATACTTCGGCTTCAACCGCCGAAAACCAGAAGGAATCGGACCATGTATAAGCCAAAGCGCCAACGACCCCACAACCCAAAATACCGATTATTTGCGCCAAAGAAACAGAATTGCTTTTTTCTTCACTTTCTTTGACAAGAATTTTCTTTGCCAAACGAGTGATCGTCCAAAATAAGAACAGAATAGTCAGTGCGCTGAAAAGAGCGGACAGCCTGTTTATCATCGCTGCTTTTAGAGAAACATCAGATGTTAATTGCGTAAATAAATTGGCAACTAACATGAAAATCGGATTCCCGGGAGGATGCCCGACTTCCAGCTTGTAGGAAGAAGCAATAAATTCCGGACAATCCCAAAAACTTGCAGTCGGTTCAATAGTTAGTAAATAAGTAGCTGCCGCAATAGCAAAAACGACCCACCCTACAATATTATTCAGCAATTTATAGTTCTTCATAAATGTTTGTTTTATAGTTTTCTAAAAATTAAAAAAATCGCACAAAGATAGAAAAGATAATTAGATAAACCTTCTTTTTTGTTTGATAAATGACATTTTTTTATTTTTTTACAAATTTTTAATCTGTCATTAGTTCCAAAATACGATAGGTTTCCATTAATGATTCCAATGTAGAATCATTTTTATTTGTCTTGTCTTCACAAATATTTATGAATGAATTAATTTCATCGAAATATCCCTGAGAAACCAATAAATTGTTTTTTGGTATGGGAAGAAATGAATTTCCATCAAACAGAATGTGTTTTTCAGACAGATTTGAAACAATTTTTTCTAAAGGAATTGATAAAATGGTTTGCAGTTTTGGCGCAAAAGTAAGTAATTGATGATTTTTCATTTCATAAACCCCTGTTTTAGTATTAACAATTAGTTCTTCAAATGGCTGCGTCCATGAATAGGCTGTTGACACTTCAACCGATCCTATTATATTTTCATGAGTTACCTGAAGCAATACGGAAAAAATCCCATTATTATTATGTGTTTTTCTAATGGAAATGGTTTCTATTTTTCCAAATAAATAGATAATAAGATCAATTGAGTGAATAAAAAGATCCCAAATAATATTTCCTTCCGGATAGGAACCGACCCCAAAACGATAGTTGTAGGAAATAACCTGATTTAATTTTAAGCGATTATTTAATAACTTAGTACAGGTTGAATATCTTTTTTGCATTCCCACCACGCAATTGGTTTGATTTGTTTTTAAGGTCTGTATTAAAGACTGTAATTCGGAAGACGACAAACATACCGGTTTTTCAGCAAAAACATTTTTATTGCCGCTTAATGCTTTTTGTGTCAACTGATAATGACTTTTAGGGTCGGAACAGATAAATATTCCGCGTATCTCCGTATCATTCAATACTTTGTCAAAATCATTAGTTGCAATAACCGAAGGGTAATTTTTTTGTACCAACTCAGCTGTTTTCTCACTTTTTGAAACAATATATTTCAAAGGTATATTTAGATATGCCAATACGGGATATAAGTTATGAAGACTGTGATTCCCAATTCCTACGAATGCGTATTTTGAATAATAGGATTTCTGAATAATCCTTTTCTTCCTTATCCACTTAAAACGGTTAATAAGACTGTCCATATTAATAATTTAATCTATTGAGCTGCGAAATAAACGTTTGTAAGTAATATCCTTTTGATTTGTCCACTGATACTTTCCATAAAATAATTCAATTATTTTTTTGGGGATGAACGATTCTAAAGTTCTTAACAGTACAATATCATATTTTCGATGAAAATTAATCCAGCAATCATTACAATTATGCGTGTAGTGATTTTGTATTTTTCTCGTCTGACGCGAATTAAATATTTCATCTAAACTGTTTTTATATAGATTGCCTAACTTATAATCAAGATTTTGACAAATTGGAATATCTCCGTTCGGATGAATAACAATGGAATCTTTGATACTGTAGCATCTGAGTTTTAGATTTTTATTGAGCCATTCTTCATAGAGGAATAAAAAGTCATAGTTTTCCGAAGTTTGTTTTACGTTTTCCGGAATCATATTTCTGAATTGCCTGCTCGAAGCATTTTCGCATGGAGAAGAGTTTTGAACTTGATGCGCACTTATTTCCGTATCAAAAAAACCAATATTATTGTAGATTCCTATACGAATATCTATGTTATATTTTTTGGCTGTTTCTACAACAAACTCCATATCGGAAAAACTGTTGTAGGGCGACAGCGTAAACATAAGGGAAACAGGAACCGCATCTTTGCATGCTTCAATTACCCTGACGACCTTGTCAAAACCGTCTTTTCCCCTCATGTACTCGTAAGTTTCTTTATTTCCATCAAGAGAGAGATACAACCGATGAGGAGGATATGCTTTCACCGTCTCAATTAAATGTTCCGGTTTCAAACAATTAGATAAAATATCAAACTTGGGGTGATTTTTCTTAAACCATTTTAATATATCCGTAGCCTCAGGATGGAGTAAAAATTCCCCGCCTTCTAAACCTACAATCGTATTTTTTGAAATACATTTGCTCTTCATTATTGAAAAAATCATTTCCTTCGGCAAGTGCGCGACCGGCCTTTTTTTCCATATCAAACAATGCTTACATTGTGAATCACATAAACCGGTAGCATAAAGCATAAGTGTTGATATCTTCTTATGCTGTGGAAAAAGCATATTATTTACGAATTTTATTCCTCGCTTGAAATAGTCAGAAACTTTGTACACAAAAATTAATTTTTAAAGTGATAGTGAATTTACATAAAATCATTTAAACGGTTAAGTTTAAATGATTTCAGCACGCAGTCCAATGAGCGCAAAGATATTTTAAAAGATATTATTAACAAATTATTTTTAGTTAAATTTTAGGCAAATCATTATAAAATTAAATAATTAACAAAATTTACATTTACATTGAAATATCAAAAACACTTTGAACATATTCAAAAAAACCGTATTTTTGCCAAAAAAATCATTAAGACAATATGCAAAATTTAGTAAGAAAAACAGGCGAACATCTCATCGCAATACTAATTTTTTTGGTAATAACCGTTATCTATTTTGCACCGGCGGTATTTGATGGGAAAACTATTCAGCAGCCGGATATGATTCATACGGCAGGAATGGGACCCAGTCAGGCAAAAGAGTTTGAAAAAACAGCCAAACCCGGAGAGTTCAGCGTTTGGTCGGATGCCATGTTTGGAGGGATGCCCTACAATTCGGTTTATGGAAATCCGGCTCCGAAACTACCCAATTTTGAATGGCTGGAGAGGCCCATTAAGGCAATCGGCACCATGGATGCAGGGATGGTTTTTGCCGGACTAATCAGTTTCTATCTACTGATGTGTGTCGTGGGCGTGAAACGCTGGCTGGCTATTGCAGGCTCTATTGCTTTTGCTTTTGCCTCGTTCAATATTATCATTATCGCAGTCGGACACGTTTCTCAAGCATACGTCATTGCATATATGCCTGTTACGCTATCCGGCATGATTTTACTTTTCAGGCGAAAGTATCTTTGGGGGAGTATGCTGTTTTTATTGGGAACAACCTTATCGGTAATTAATTCTCACATTCAGATAACTTATTATCTAATATTGCTTTGCCTGTTTGTTTATGCCGCTTATTTCGTCGAAAAAATAAAAAAAAGCGAATGGAAAGAATTAGGCAGAGTGACTGCCATAATGGCTGTGTGTGTGATCATCACAGTGTTACCCAGCGCTCAGTCATTATATACCCAATGGGATTTAGGAAAATCTTCGCTTCGAGGAGCTACCGAATTAACTACTACTGCTCAAAACGGCGAAAAAATATCTACCGGTTTGGATAAAGATTATGCTTTTCAATGGAGTTATGGAAAGGGAGAATTACTGACATTCCTTATCCCGAATATTTACGGAGGCGCTTCCGGAGGAACCTTAGACCGTTCTTCCGAATTTTACAAGGCTTTACGCGATGCCGGTTATCAAGTAGGCAAAAATGTTCAAGCTCCTACTTACTGGGGGGATAAAACCTTTACTGCCGGTCCTGTTTATTTTGGAGCTGTTGTTTGTTTTTTATTTTTGTTGGCCATGTTTGCCGTAAAAAACCCGCTGAAATGGTGGCTTCTGGCAGGATCAATCTTTCTCATACTCTTATCATTAGGAAGAAATTTTGACGGACTGAATACTTTTTTATTCCATCATTTACCGTTTTACAATAAATTCCGAACGCCGGAAATGGCATTGGTAATACCGGGATTCGTTTTCCCAATCCTTGCTTTTTGGGGATTAAAAGATATTCTTGAAGAAAAAGCAGATGCAAAGCTATTAAAAAAAGGATTAATCTGGTCGCTTTCCATTACAGGTGGAATTTGTCTGATTATTTGGTGGTTTCCTGAACTTTTCTTCAATTTTCAATCAAACTACGACACGCAACTCCAATACGACCAACAACCCTGGTATAGCGGATTGTTGCAAGACCGGGCACATTTAGCTTCTGCTGATGCCTTTCGTTCTCTGGTTTTTGTGTTGCTAAGTGCAGCGCTGGTTTTCGTGTTTATGCAGATAAAAAATAAAAAACAGGGCGCCTTGCTTGTAGGAATAGGATTCGTTATCCTTACTTTAGCTGATTTGTGGACGGTTGATAAACGCTATTTGAATGACAGCAATTTCAAAAAAGAAAAACTGGATGCGGCTTATAAAGAATCGGTAGCCGATCATGAAATTCTGAAAGACAAAGAGTTGTCTTATCGTGTGTTAACACTTAACAATCCCTTTCAGGAAACAACCGTATCGTATTTTCACCATTCCATTGGAGGATACCATGCTGCCAAGTTGAGGCGCTACCAGGAACTGATTGATCACCGGCTATCGAAAGAAATCGGAATAATCATACAATCATTTCAAAAAGAGAATATTACTTTGGATGATATTCAACAGGTATTTGAATCTACGCCTTCCCTGAATATGTTGAATACCCGCTACATTATTTACAATCCGGCACAACCGCCCATTATTAATCCTCATACTTTTGGAAATGTGTGGTTTGTACCTGAAGTAAAAATAGTGGAAAATGCCGATGCCGAAATTGCTTCTTTAGATTCTGTCAATCCTCTGCAAACGGCTGTTGTAGATAAACGTTTTGCCGATGATTTGAAAGGATTTATTCCGGCGCAACTCGATTCCACAGCAAGTATGGTTTTGGATAGCTACCGTCCCAATCATTTGATTTATACTTCCAAAACCAATGCCGAACAGTTGGCGGTCTTTTCGGAAATCTATTATCAACCGGGTTGGAAAGCGACTATCGACGGTCAACCGGCGCCTCATTTCCGGGCAAACTGGACGTTGCGGGCGATGCTCATTCCTGCCGGCGAACACAAGGTCGAATTTGATTTCCGCCCCGAAGGTTATGTTACGGCATCATACATTTCTGCTATCAGTTCTTTCCTGATATTACTGTTGCTTATAGCAGCAATTGCATATTCGATTTGGAATAATATAAAGACGAGTGATAATAAATATAAAAAAAATACTTAAATATTTGGCTTTCATCAAATATAATATTACCTTTGCCAGAAATTTAGGAGGAGGGGGGCGATTGTCCCTCTTTTTTTCGTATTTATGATTGACAAATTAACAGTAACAAACATCGCTGAAGACTTTTTAACGCCCTCAGATAATTATTTGGTATCCATTGAGATAAAGCCGGGTAATACGATTATAATTACAATTGATAACGATCAGGCCGTTTCAATTGACGACTGTATTGCTTTGTCATCTTATGTTGAATCGAAATTAGATCGTGAGAAAGAAGATTACGCTTTGGAGGTAAGTTCGGCAGGCCTCGGCCAAGCGTTTAAGATTCAGCGTCAATACAAAAAGCATATCGGAAAAGAAGTTGAGGTATTGGCACGGTTAGGAGGTAAATACATTGGCGTTTTAAAAGCTGTCGATGAAGAAAAATTTGTTTTGACAATACAAAAGCGGATTCAGCCGGAAGGTGCAAAAAGAAAAGTAACGGTCGAAGAAGACTTGACTTTTCATTACGATGAAATAAAATATGCTAAATATATATTTTAGTTACAAGTTACAAGTTATAAGATTTTAGATTAAAAGTGTATGGCGAAGAAACAGGAAGTAAACATGATCGATACTTTTGCCGAGTTTAAAGAAAATAAAAACATCGATCGAACGACATTAATCAGTATTCTTGAAGAAGCATTCCGAAATGTGATCAGCAAAATGTTCGGATCGGATGAGAATTACGATATTATTATTAATCCGGATAAAGGCGATTTTGAAATTTGGAGAAACCTTAAAGTGGTTCCCGATAACAAAGTGACCGATTCTAACCTGGAGATAAGCTTGTCTGAAGCGCAAAAAATTGATCCCGACTATGAAATAGGGGAAGAAATTACCAGCGAAGTCAATTTTACCGGATTTGGTCGCAGAGCCGTTTTGAATCTTCGACAAGCCCTGGCTTCTAAAATACTGGAATTGCAAAAAGACAGTATTTACACTAAATACAAAGACAAGATAGGTCAGATTGTTTCTGCCGAGGTTTATCAGGTTTGGAAAAAAGAAGTCCTTTTATTGGATGAAGACGAAAATGAATTAATCCTTCCGAAAAGCGAACAAATACCGGGCGATTTTTTCCGCAAAAATGAAACCTGTCGGGCGGTAGTGGTAAAAGTAGAAAATCAAAACAACAGTCCGAGAATCGTCTTGTCCCGTACATCCAATCTATTTATGCAACGCTTGTTTGAATTGGAAGTGCCTGAAATTCATGACGGATTGATTACTATCAAACGAATTGCGCGTATTCCGGGCGAACGGGCTAAAGTTGCTGTAGAATCCTACGACGACAGGATCGATCCCGTAGGCGCTTGCGTAGGTATGAAAGGCGCCCGTATTCATGGAATCGTGCGCGAACTGTGTAACGAAAATATTGATGTTGTCAACTATACAGCCAATACCACATTATTTATCCAGCGAGCATTGAGTCCTGCTAAAATATCTACAATTAAAATACACGAAGCGGATAAAAAAGCGGAAGTTTATCTCCGCCCTGAAGAAGTTTCGTTAGCCATTGGAAAAAGCGGGTTAAACATAAAATTAGCCGGAATGTTGACCGAATATGCAATTGATGTATTCCGTGATGTGGACATTGATGGCGAAGATATCTACCTGGACGAATTTGCCGACGAAATAGAAACGTGGATTATCGATGCTTTGAAAAATATCGGTTGTTATACTGCAAAAAATGTATTGTCGATGGATAGAAACGAAGTTATTGAAAAGGCTGATTTGGAAGAAAGCACGGTCGATGAAGTCTTTCGCATTTTAAGCGCTGAATTTGAAGAAGAAGAATAATAAATATGCCTATCAGATTAAATAAAGTAACACGAGATTTAAATGTAGGATTATCCACCGTAGTGGACTTTCTACATAAGAAGGGTTTTCCGGAAACAAAGGAAGACCCCAATGCTAAAATTAGCGATGAGGCGTATGAAATCCTTATCAAAGAGTTTAAAAAAGATAAAAATATCAAGGAAGAATCAGACAAAATGATCCTTGAACGCCACCATAAAGAAAAAAAAGAAACGGTGGCAATAGAAGGTTATGAACTACCCAAAAAAGTAGAAGAAATCAAAACCGAAGTGCCGGAAGATATTCGACCGAAATTCGTTACTATTGGAAAAATTGATTTGGATACTGTTGGGAAAAGCAAAACCGAAGCGCCGAAAGAAAAATCAAAAACCGTTGAAAAGGAAGAAATTATTACAATCCCCGAAGAAGAGATTATAATTGAAGAAACAAAAGAGGAAGTTGAAATAATACCGGCTGTTCCGGAGGTTCCTGTTGAGGAAGAAGTCGTTTTCGACGACGAATTGAGTTCCGAAGAAATAGTTGCAGAAGAAAAACCGGAAATTTCTGAAGAAGAACCGGAAAAAGAAATCGAATCAACAGTATTACCGGTTTTGGAAGAAGAGCAGGGTGAAAGTCAGGAAGAAATTCCCGATGAAAAAGAAGTGTTCAGGTTAAGCAAACCTGCCCTTGAGCCAATGATTAAAGTTACGGGAAAAATTGATTTATCGGCGATTAACCAATCTACGCGGCCAAAAAAGAAGAGTAAAGAAGAAAGGCGAAAGGAAAGGGCGGAAAAAGAGAAAAAAGCCGCTTTAGCTGCCGCTAATGCCAAAAAATCTGTAGCAGAAGATGTTAAACAGGAGAAAAAGGAAAAGCCAACGCTGGTAAAAAAATCGGAATTAGACGAAGCGAAAAAAAAGAAACGCAATCGAATCAAACGTGAAAAAATCGATATAGAAAAAGGCGTTTCTCCTCTCAACAAACAAGATACTACACGGCTCAGACTGCGAAAGCCGATCAAAAGTGAAATAAGCGAAGAAGACGTTCAGAAGCAAATCAAGGAAACCCTGGCTCGATTAACGAACAAAGGATTAAAGAAAGGCGCCAAATACCGGCGTGAAAAACGCGACGCCTTTTCGCAACGGCAAAGCGAACAGTCGCAATTAGAAGCGCAGGAAAGCAAAACCATTAAAATCACAGAGTTTGTTACGGCAAATGATTTGGCAAACATGATGAACGTTCCGGTCGTTAAGATTATTTCTACTTGCATGAGCATCGGAATCATGGTTTCCATTAATCAGCGTCTGGATGCCGAAACAATCAATATTGTCGCCGACGAATTTGGATTCAAAACCGAATACGTCAGCGCGGAAGTAGTAGAAGCAATTACGGAAGAAAAAGACAACGAAGAAGATTTAATGCCGCGCCCGCCAATCATCACAGTGATGGGGCACGTCGATCACGGTAAAACTTCCTTGCTGGATAATATTCGGAAAACCAACGTAATAGCCGGTGAAGCCGGAGGTATTACCCAACATATCGGGGCATATAATGTGGAATTGCCCGACGGACGCCAAATTACTTTCCTGGATACACCGGGACATGAAGCGTTCACAGCTATGCGCGCGCGCGGAGCCAGCGTGACCGACATCGCAATTATTATTGTTGCCGCAGACGACAATGTGATGCCGCAGACCATTGAAGCTATTAACCACGCTTCAGCGGCAAACGTTCCAATCGTTTTTGCCATCAACAAAATTGACCGTCCCGGAGCTAATCCCGAAAAGATAAAGGAAACGCTTGCCGGCATGAATTATTTGGTCGAAGACTGGGGAGGTAAATACCAGTCGCAGGACATTTCTGCCAAACAGGGTATCGGCGTTCAGGAATTATTGGAAAAAGTTTTACTGGAAGCCGAATTGCTGGATTTGAAAGCCAATCCGAAACGAAAAGCCGTAGGTTCGGTAATCGAATCTTCCTTAGACAAAGGTCGCGGGTATGTTGTCACCATGCTGGTGCAAAACGGTACGCTTAAAATGGGCGATGTGCTTTTGGCAGGAACGCACTACGGGCGTGTCAAAGCCATGTTTAACGAGCGTAACCAGCGGATAACCGAAGCCGCTCCTGCCGAGCCGGTGTTAATTCTCGGTCTGAATGGCGCTCCCCAAGCCGGCGATGTCATTCACGTCATGGAAACAGAACAGGAAGCGCGCGAAATTGCCACGAAACGCGAACAGTTACAACGCGAACAGGGCTTGCGAACACAACGCCTGTTGACGCTGGACGATATAGGACGCCGGATTGCTATCGGCAATTTCCAACAGTTGAATCTCATCGTAAAAGGCGATGTGGACGGTTCGGTCGAAGCGCTGTCCGATTCTTTCATCCGTCTTTCCACCGAACATATTCAGGTAAATGTTATCCACAAAGGCGTAGGGCAAATATCCGAATCGGATGTGATTTTGGCAGCCGCTTCCGATGCTATTATCGTCGGATTCCAGGTACGACCCTCTTTGTCTGCCCGAAGGTCGGCGGAAAAAGAAGGTGTCGATATTCGCTTGTATTCCATTATTTACAACGCCATAGAAGAAGTAAAAGCGGCTATGGAAGGCATGCTTTTGCCGGAAATAAAAGAAGAAATTACCGCCAATGTAGAAATCCGGGAAGTATTCAAAATCACCAAAGTGGGTTCGGTTGCCGGTTGTATGGTGAGAGAAGGAAAAATCAAACGGGGCAACAAAGTTCGCCTTGTCCGCGACGGTATTGTCATCTTTACCGGCGAACTGGGTTCGCTGAAACGTTTCAAAGACGATGTGAAAGAAGTAGCCCAAGGATATGAATGCGGATTAAATATTCATAATTTTAACGACATCAAAATAGGCGACATCGTCGAAGCGTTTGAAGAAGTAGAAGTTAAGCAAACATTATGAACTGGCTGGACATAGTCATCATTGTCTGTATAATTATTGGCGTAGTACACGGCTTGGTCACAGGAATTATTAAACAGGTTATTTTTCTGGTTTCCCTGATTGCCGCTATTATTTTATCGGGCGCAATAGCTGTCGGAATACATCATTGGGCGCTGACGCATTTTCCGGATGAGCCTGCGTGGTTTACTCCCGGCATACAAAATGTTGTCTATTATGCACTTGCTTTTATTCTGATTATTTCCTTATTTGCCTTAGCCGCTAAATTTGTAGATAAAGTCATTAATTACACGCCTGCCGGAATGATTAACAAACTGTTCGGCGCTTTATTCGGCGGACTTATGTGGACGCTCTGTTTGAGTGTATTACTTAATTTTTCCGCTGTTTTTGACACACAGTCTCAATTGATTCCCAAACCAATCAAAGAAAATTCAGTCTTTTATGAAAGGATAAAAATGATTTTTCCAACGGTTTTTCCTTATATAAAAGATTTTATTAAACACGAAACGCATGGCTGACGATACCAATGATATATTAAACGAATGGACGAACAAAGACTATGAATACGGATTTGCTACGAACATTAATACGGATTTGATCCCCAAAGGATTACACGAAGGTGTTGTACGTCTTATATCCTCCAAAAAGAACGAGCCGGAATGGTTGTTGGATTTCCGCTTGAAAGCCTATCAACATTGGCTAACGATGAAAATGCCGGAATGGGCGCAGCTCGAAATACCCCCGATCGACTATCAGGATATTATTTATTATGCCGCTCCGAAAACGAAAGCCGATCCGAAAAGTCCGGAAGAAGTGGATCCTGAATTATCGAAAACATTCGATAAACTGGGCATCCCGCTGCATGAGCAGAAAATACTTTCGGGAATGGCTATTGATGCGGTGATGGATAGCGTTTCCGTGAAAACGACCTATAAAGAAAATCTGGCGGAAAAAGGGATTATCTTTTGTTCCTTTAGCGAAGCTGTTCAGTCTCACCCCGATTTGGTAAAAAAATATCTGGGCAGCGTTGTTCCTTACCGCGATAATTATTTTGCCGCCCTCAACTCGGCTGTTTTCAGCGACGGTTCTTTTGTGTTCATCCCCAAAGGCGTTCGCTGTCCGATGGAGCTATCGACTTATTTCAGGATTAATGCGATGAACACAGGTCAATTCGAGCGCACGCTGATCATTGCGGAAGAAGATGCGTATGTCAGTTACCTCGAAGGCTGCACCGCCCCCATGCGCGATGAAAACCAGCTGCACGCGGCGATTGTGGAAATTATTGCCTTCGACCGGGCGGAAGTGAAATATTCAACCGTTCAGAACTGGTATCCGGGGGATAAAAATGGGAAGGGAGGCATTTACAATTTTGTCACCAAACGCGGCATCTGTAAAGGCGAATCCTCCAAAATATCGTGGACGCAGGTGGAGACAGGTTCTGCCATTACGTGGAAATATCCCAGCTGCATTTTGTCGGGCGACAATTCGGTTGGCGAATTTTATTCTGTTGCGGTAACAAATAACTACCAGCAAGCCGATACCGGTACCAAGATGATTCATATCGGTAAAAACACCAAAAGCCGGATTGTTTCCAAAGGAATTTCCGCAGGGAAAAGTCAGAACAGTTACCGGGGCTTGGTGCGGGTTAGTAAAAAAGCCGAAAACGCCCGCAACCACTCGCAATGCGACAGCCTGTTGCTGAGCGACACTTCCGGAGCGCATACATTTCCATATATGGATATTCAGAACGAATCGGCGATTGTAGAGCACGAAGCCACGACTTCCAAAATCAGCGAAGACCAGCTGTTTTATTGCAATCAGCGCGGGATTCCAACCGAAGAAGCCATCGGATTAATTGTCAACGGATACGCTAAAGAAGTGCTAAACAAACTGCCGATGGAATTTGCGGTTGAGGCGCAGAAATTGCTGCAAGTCAGTTTGGAAGGGAAAGTGGGGTGAGAGATCAATCACTCGTAAAAAGATAAATCCATATTAGAACACCTCGTGAAATAATAAAAGGCCGCTATTCGGCATTTTATTAGCAATATAATACACCTATTCTGCCACTGCTCTAATCAACTGACCACTGCCGCGTCTATTCCAATAGTGCCAGTCCCAATAGTTGCTGACGAAGCCCAGACCGTAGGCAGCGTCGTCGCCGTTGTCTCTGTCGTCAATCGCCGTACGACTCCAATAGTTACCGTCCGAACCTTTACCCTCAAGCGCACCGTTGCTGATGTCGAGGCGATAGCCCGCTGCGGGCAGGAAAATAGAATTGCCGGAGGTTTTATCGGTAAATTTAATGCCTGTTATACCATTTTCGGTTGTTACCCATTCGTTGTCTACATATTCAGCATAAGACAAAGTCTCAATTTCGTCTGAAGTAGGTACGCGCCAACCGGCAGGGCTTGGATCATTGATTTTTTCCCATTCAGTTTCTTTGGAAAAAGTAATGTCCCAAGTTGTGCTACCATTAGAGTTTATCATTGGGTCGGTAGCGCTCCAGCCAATCTTGCGATTCCATTGGTAAAACATTCCAGGATCTTCTGATTTGTCAGCAAATGTGCCGGGTGAGCCAACATTGCGTGTCGCCCATTTTACGCCATTGATTATAACACCCTCGTCGGAAGTTGAAGTAGTGGGGTTGTAAGAAATAATATTGGTCGCAAGATTCGTGCCTGCTTCTGCCACAGCTCGAATTGATATAGCGCCGTCATCGTAGTTCCAATAGCTCCAATCTAGATTGCCACTGCCGCAATACAGGTAGTAGGTGTGGTTGTAGCCAATAAGCGTACTGCTCCAATATAAGCCGTACAAGCCTGCACTGATGAGCGAGCCGCCTTCTTCGTAGTTGCGATAGCCTGCCGCGGGCAAGAAAATAGAATTACCGGAAGTTCTGTCAGTAAATTGTGTGCCCGCTATACCATATACACCTTCCCAAAGATCGCGACTGTCCACTTTGTCAGTATCTAACAGCTTTTTAATTTCTTCTAAAGTAGGCATACGCCAACCTTCAGGAATAGGATCGTTAACTTTTTCCCAAGTGTCGCCACCAGGAGCGCTGCTACCCCAAATTTTACCACCGTCAGAGTTTATCATTGGGTCGGTAGCGCTCCATCCAATCTTGCTATTCCATAGGTAAAACATACCCGGATTTTCAGGTTTGTCAGCAAATGTGCCGGGTGAGCCCACATTGCGTGTCGCCCATTTTACGCCATTGATAACTACACCCTCGTCGGAAGTGGATGATTGTCCGTAAGAGTTAAATACAATGGTGGTTATAACGAATGCTATGAGCAAGCAATAACTGAAATAATTAACTTTTTTCACTTGAATTGAATTTAAAATTGTTCAACACATAAAATTACTCTTTCTTATCAATTTTTTTACATCGTAGTCCACTGCATATCTCACTCGGTTGCCGATAACATTTTTATCTATGTTAATTTCGAGATGTTTCGCAAATCGGAAACAGGTTTGAAATTCCTTATTTTTTCAACTGCATCAATAGCAAAATTTACGTCGCTATCTGTTACTTCATATTTATGC
>Ga0123357_10002272_pt1 | contig 21290 bp, 21 predicted proteins | sample TergutEmb28metaG_FD_89873 | JGI IMG/M metagenome (GOLD analysis project Ga0123357, IMG submission 89873) | Embiratermes neotenicus P4 segment gut microbial communities from Petit-Saut dam, French Guiana - Emb289 P4 | ecosystem: Host-associated > Arthropoda: Insects > Digestive system > Gut ... | reverse complement strand
CGATTTTGAACTGTTGGTAAGCCTGAATGTTTTCAACAGTGCATTGATGAACGATGCCGTCTATAAATTCAAGCGTTATGAAGACAGCAGTCTGTCGTATATCGGAATAGACAGACACAATGAAGAAAAAATAGGGTTATACGATACAGTGGTGAATAAGGAAGATTATTTATAAAGAGGGTGTTTTACCAATATATTTATGACCCTTGTTTTTGGTGGATTAATTTTCATAGGTGCAATATTAGCGGCATTGATATTAATTTGGCTCGTGGGTTCAAGGTGAATCAATGAGAAGAAAATTATTGTGTGAAATTTGTGTCACACCCCAAAAACAAGCGCTTACAGAATCTATCGTAAGCGCTTCATTTTCAAATTGTGGTCCCACATGGGCTTGAACCATGGACCCCCTGATTATGAGTCAGATGCTCTGACCAACTGAGCTATAGGACCTGCTTTTTTCTCAAAGCGAATGCAAAATTACAATTTTTTTTGAAATTTCCAAATAAAAGTTTGTATATTTGTATGTTTTTAATTTGTAACAATTATATGTATGAAAAATTCAGGATTATTTATCGGATTAGGCGTCGGCCTATTGGTTGGAGCCGCGCTCGGTTTGTTCATCGCTTCCAGTGACGAACAGAAAGCCGAATGGACGGATGATATTAAGACAAAGGTGGATGAAGCTAAAAAAAGTGTGGGAAAAGCAGTGAAACAAGGATTAGACGAATTGGATAAGGCTGTCGAAACCGTCAAGAAGACCGTACAGGATACATTGGCAAAAAAAGAAGCTGAAGCCGAATCTGTTTTATGAATAAAGGTTCGGAATACAACTTGGGCGATCTTCTATCGGCATTGAAAGCGGAGATAAAGGAATGGGTCGAAATCAAGGTAAAACTCTTGCAATTACAGGTTTTTGAAAAGACTGCCCTTGCAGGCTCTTTTTTGATTTACGGCATTATCATCATTAATCTCTTGTTTTTTGCCTTTTTGTTTGCCTTTCTTGCCTTGGGATTTCTCATCGGGAAATGGGTAGGCAGTGTTGCCGGCGGATTTGCCATTATCAGTTTGCTTTATCTATTGATGCTCGTTGGGATGTTCATCTTTCATCAGCGCATCGTTACCGGTTTGCAGAATTTATTTTTGAAAGAGTTGAATTCCGACTCTGACGACAAATCGCCTGTTTTATGAGGAAAACGAAGAAATTAACTCCTTTAGAAATTCTGCAAAAGCAAAGGATCGACTTGCAGACAAAGTCAGACGAATTAGCTTGTACGATCGAAAATCGTGCGAGGTATGTGCAGCAGCATTTTATCCCGTTGCTTCGCAACAGCGTAGTGGAATCTGCAGTCTCTAAAATGCCGCCTCAATTGCAAAGCGTTGCCGGAAGTCTTTTTCTAAAAGAAGGGCCAAGCGATACCAGGGATTTATCCTTACGTAAGGTAGCCCAAGCAATTGCTGTTGGTATCTCGGAACTGGCTCCTTTTTTTCTCAAAGGGAAAAAAGGAGCGGTTATTTCCGTTTTATTACGACAGGTTATGAAATGGATTATATAAAATTTAACCAATATTCACAATCTCTTTCAACTCCGTATTCAATGCCGATCCTATTTTATATAAAGTCCATATCGTAGGATTGGTTCTTCCCTTTTCAATCCGTACCAAATTGGGTTTTTCGAAATCGCAAAAATCACACAAATCTTGCAAAGAAATATTTTTACTCTCTCTTAATTCTTTGATTTTATTACCAATAGCAACTAATAATTCTTCTTTTTTCATTTTTTTTATTATTATTGTTTTTGATAACAAAGATTTATTATTACTTTTGCAAATGCGTTATCATAAATGATAATATCGAAAGGAAAAGAAACAGGAAAACAAGCATACAATTAAAAATAGCGACAGGAATTTCATATTTGTAATATAAATATTCAATAATTAAACTATTATGAGCAAATCGCTGAAAACAATACTCACAAATAAAACATCCGAAAATGACAAATAGTTGCATTTGAAGCAAAATAAAACAGTAAATATATATGGTAGCAAATTCAAATTCAGAAGCAGGACAGAAAGCCATACAAGGTATTGAAGCAGGACAGAAAAACCTGTCGTTGGAAGAATGGTCGGCGTTTATGACGTTGAGAGATAATTATTATAGCGGTAATCATGAACTGAGCGAAAGTCGCGTCCTTATTAAAGTCATTAGGGATGGTTTACCAAGACATGGTGGACACAGGCTATTACAGAAAGTGCATTTACCCAATTTCATAAAACTGTGTGAGGAGTTTTTTGTGCAAAAAGCACAACCAATTCCAATACCTGTGGGCACGTCCTCAAACGGGATCAACTCAGACGATATTCCCTCATTTCATCCACCGGTCGATAGCGAAGTGAAACCGCCGGAACCGGTAGTTGTAGAGCCGGTGATTCTCATTCCTCCGCCTCCGGATGTTAACTCGGCAACCGCTTCGGAAGAAAAAGGCAATGCAAATGCTGCCAAAGGCAATAAACCATTGATTCTTATTATTATCGGTATTGCTCTACTGATTGGCGGCTGGAATGTGTACCGGCATTGGGATAGCGTGAGTAAGTGGGAGCCGATAAGTCGATGGTTGGGAAAAAACACGGTAGAGGTTGATTCTACGTTTGTTGTAGTATCTGAAAAAGATTCTGCTATGATTTCCTCGTCAACATTAGATAGTGAAAAAGTAGCATTAGATACTTTGAAACCACTTATACAGCCAAACGCTATCGCTGATACACTCGACAAAAAAACCAATAATATTCAATTGAATGCTCCTACTATAATACAACTAAATGACTTACTCAATAAAATAAGCAATTTTGACGATAAAGCGAGAGACAAAATAAAAAGGCTTTTGGGTAATAATTTACGAGTGGAAGGGGCTACCAATATTAGCAATGTGCAACAACTTATTACAGACGTTTCTAATGGAGGTCATTATAAAGTGACTAAAGTGAATACAAATGATGATGGCAAATTAATTTCAATCACGGTAAGGAAATAGATTATGGAAAAAGTCATAGTAAAAATAGCATTTATAGGACTGATAGTAACAACATTGATTTCCTGCGGTCACAAAAACAACATAGACAAGCCGTTGGGAGGAACTGAAATCACAGATTCCGAAAATATCAAAGAAAAGGAAATCGATGACATGCCAGAAATTCCACAGATTACGAATATTATAAAAATCCCGGATAGATTAACAAAGGAGATAAAAACCTACACTGTTACTCTGATAACCGAAGGTAAAAAAGTAACATTAGACGACACTGAATTTTCGATAGACGGGAAAAATTGGCGAAAAACAGGTGAGTTTAAAGAGGTAACAAGTGGAAAATATACTTTTTATGCTCGTAATAAGCGGAATAAATCGTTGCTCAGCAAAAAGGAGCACTATTTTGAGCCTTATATGGATGTACCACTGCCAACCATTGCTCAACTGAACGATTATATTAAAAAAATTGCCGATTACGATGATAAGGCAATTGATGCTATGCGAAAATGTTTGGGAAATGATTGTCGTGTGAAAGGCGTTGGAAATATAGAAAATGTACAACAACTTATTCTGGACATTTCCACCAAAAGCAGAATCTATTCTGTAACGAATATGGAAGTTAAAAATGGTATTATTACATCAATTTCAGTAAATAAAAATTAAAAATCCGACCCAATGAAACATTTAACAGTGTTGATAATAAGCATCTTGCTTTCAGCAACATCTTTTGCCGACGACCTGCATTTTATCTATATCAGGTTAGACCGTTCGATGAATACTGAACTACTAAAAGCGCAAATCGAAAAATTGAAAGCCGGTTTTTCCGGCAGCGATTTCATTGTGTATTACAGTAATGAAAATACAACAATGGATAATCAATCGTGGGACAGAAACAAGTTGTTTGGACAAATCAGCAGCCAGAATTCTTCTATCGCCATTTCCATTCCGGACGAACTCGAAAATATTTCGGCTCCTCTCGAAAAACAGTTACAGGAAGAATCGTATAGCGCTGTTTCTTTCGACTGCTTTGTCGGTAACGAATTCTTTGATAATAATTTTCAAGATATGTTGCTCGCAAGGGCGTTGATTGTTAACAGTTTAATACAATCAAAATACAGAGTTACTTTACAGTATTACCCCTGTGGCGCTACTTACAATCAAGAAAAAATAAAATTCAAGTCGGAATATATAATGAATGTAACAACAAAAATAGTTTCGTCTTTATGAAAAATAAATATACATTATTTTTTTTAATGGGTTTATTAATCTGCGGATTATCGTCGGCACAAAGTTTACCCAAGCAATGTAAGGTTTGGTTGCCCGAATACATTGCTAATACCAATAAAGTTCAGCCCGACTGGGCAAAATCTCAAAAGTGGCAGGAGTGGGCAGTTGACAAAATCAAAAACAATGATTTTGGTAAAGCGAACACTATTGTATGGAAAGTGTACAGCGACCGCGATAACAATCAAACATATACGGAACCCAGCGCTTCTTCTTCCGTTCATTCTACGCTTGGATTTATGGAACAACTCAATGTGGCCGATATCCGGAACGGTTTTGCCTTGGTGTATAAATCCTATTATGCAGGCTTGGATATATCCAACGATGCTCAATGTTTCGGTTGGATTCCGGTAGACAATTTACTGTTATGGGAAGAATGTCCCCAAACGCACAGTAAAATTTATCAAAAAGCATTGGTTGTACACGACCCGGCAAAACACAGCACAATCGCAGAAAAGAATCCACCCTTTTTCTTGGGACCGGATAAAAAAGCAGCGACCAATCCGAATCAAAGAGCAAAAGACCTTGAAATTTATTTTGTTATGAAAACGGAGACTGTGGGCGATTCTAACTATTATCTCCTATCAAGAAGCATGTTAATCGGGAGCAACACGCAAACAGTATATGGCTGGATGCCGGAAGAATACATTACCGAATGGAACCAACGTTTGCTGGTTGAACCGACGCACGAATCCAAAACGGTAGATTATTATAAAAGCAAAAACATCTATCCGACTATTTTTTACGAAATGGACGATGCCCGGCAACTTTGGACAAACGAAGTAACGCACAATCCACTATGGCTGTATAGCGATTTCGGTGTAAAAAGAATGCACGAATATACCATGCGTAATCCGATTCTTACCAAAGGGGAAATTGCGGCCGATATTTACAGCGTAGCTTCTATTTCTTCCATGTCGACTCTAAAAATAGATCCTGAACTTCTAAAAAGAATCGAATTGTTAAAACAGGCAAAAGATAATATCAATGTGATATTTGTGATTGATGCCACTTCGTCGATGAAAACTTATTTTCAGTCGGTTGCAAATGCTTTGTCAACAATAATGAAAGGTGATTTCAGATATCAGATGAAAACGGGAGTCGTTCTTTACAAAGATTACAACAATCCCGATAATATTGCATACAAAAAAGTTACCGGCAAAATAGATGAAATATCCGCATTTGTCGCTCTGAACCAGGAAGCTATCGGAGCATCGGATACCGACGATTATGGAGCTATGTTTCTGGGCTTGGAAACGGCATTGGATACTCGAAAAATGGGTTACGAAAGCGACCAAACCAACTTTATCATTCTGATCGGCGATGCAGGCAATCAACGCACCGGACCCAACGGTATGAAATGGCAGGAGAATGTTGCGAGACTATCTCAAAAAATGTTCGATAATAGAATAAATTTTCTTGCTTATCAGGTCAATCACGCCGGTTCTACGGCTTATGATGACTTTGCCATTCAGATAGGAAAACTGCAAAACGAATTAGCGACTAAATACCAAAACAAAATCAAAACGGGTGTACTGGAATATGAACTGCAAACCAACCGTTTATATGTTTTATCAAGAAAAGGCAGCAGCGAGGAATTACCTGTGTACGATTCGTATAAATATGCGAGTTCCGGTCAATCGGAAACAATGGAAGGATTACGAAATCTAATCATTGGTAATATTTCTGCTTTTCAAGACTTTGTGTTTGCACAACTTACGCAGTTAGAAGCCAACTACTCGACGGCGACAGCAGGAACAACAGGATACCTCGTAGAACAAAAGCTGACGGAAATTTTACGATTATACGATTGGAGCGAATCGGATATTAATGAATACATTTCGTATTTGAAAGACGGCGGAGTTACTAAATTTATCGGATACGCACCCATAAGAACCAATAAATCGCCCACTTTGCCGGAACCCTATCACCTTTTCGATTATGTATTATTTTTCTCACAAAATGAATTAGAAGAACTTATTCAACAACTTTCTAAAATAAATTCGTCGGATGCCATTTCCGATGCTAAAGCATTTCAAGATGCTATCGTTAAAATGGGTCAAGCCATGCTCGGGCAGTTCAACGAAGATGAAATCCGGAATATGGATATGGATAAACTTCTCGGACAAATCTACGGAACACCGGTACCGCTAAATCTTTGCGGCCTTGACATTAAGAAAATACCCAATATGGAAAAAGAGGACTTGAAAGATTACGTCACGGTGTTTAAAAATAAACTCGACAAATTAAAACAAATTAATTCGGACAGTAATTATGATGGACGCTTTCAACGAAATCATATTACCTATTATTGGATTCCAATGAACGATATGCCGGGTGTGTATGAAGATTGCAATAAATTAAAAATTAACAATTAAAGATGGTTAATTATTTTGAAATAAAAAATCTGCACTGTTCGTATGAATGCAAGGCAAGCTGTCCGAAGGTTGTCTTGCAGGCCGACGAATTGAGTATTCCTAAAGGCGAAGTGGTCTTTATTGTAGGACAGTCGGGATGTGGAAAAAGTACAATTTTGGAAACGTTGGGACTGATGAACCATACCATTTTATCGGCTGATAAATTTTGGATTTTCCCCGAAAAAGATACTGACATTAATGTCTTGGAAGTATGGCAACAGAAAAACAATGTTTTGTCGGGCATTCGTAAAAAGTATTTCAGTTTCATTTTTCAGCAAACCAATTTGATGCGAAACTTTTCTATTTTTGAAAATGCGGTGATTCCTCAATTGATAAAAGGGGGTGACAAAAACTACGAAGATACCTTAAAACATGTCGGACTTCAACAAATTTTAGATGAGAATAAGCAAAATGTGGGCGAACTTTCAGGGGGACAACAACAACGCCTTGCCTTTGTCCGTGCTTTTTTACCCGATTTCAAAATTCTTTTCGGAGATGAGCCGACAGGGAATCTTGACCCTGAAAACGCCGATAATTTAATGAAGATTATTGCCGATGAGATTCATAAAAGCGCCGACAAAACCGCAATCATCGTATCTCACTCGCCCGAATTGTCGATAAAATACGCTGACCGTATCATTAAAATTCATAAAAAAGAATCGCAATTCGGCGATACTTTTGGGAAAATTGACAACGATAGCATTTACGAAAAACGAAATGGTAGATGGTTTCATCACGGAACTGAAATTTTAAGCAGAAAATTGCAAACCTTAATCCAATGAAGACCGACAGATACTTCGATATATTTGTAAGACGTGAATATAAGTCCATTGTAGGCAAAGGATGGCGGAACTTTTGGATATTGGTTGCAGTGTTTACGATTACCATTTTCGCTTTGGAATTTAGCCGTAGCGGCGTTAAATTTTTGTCGTATAAAATGAGCGACCCGTTCATCAATTGGATCGACGTGAAAGAGCAGCCCAACTTTGAGGCATTTATGGATGAAACAAACCTCTTGAAAGACACATTCAATATCGCAACGATTGAAGCGAATAATTATATTTTGGAATATGTCTTTACAAAAGATTACGGAACGAAACGGGTGGAAGGGCGTACTATTTCTTACGAAAGCGATTTGCTCAATAAAATTTTGGGTGAAGAAAATACCATTGTAACCCGCAAGCAGAAAATGGAGGAACACGATTATGGTTGGATTGTAACCAAAGACCTGATGATACGGCTTGGCTACGACGACGAATCGCATTATCCACTGTATATCAAATATACGTTTCCGGGTTCAAGCGAAAATCTGAAAAAGTATGGGCTAAAAAACGTTGGCGACTATTTTGAAATACCCATTCCAATCATTGCCGTTGTGGAGCAGCTTCCCGATTTGCTCGACTTTATTGCTCCCACCTATTTTATGGAGCAAAATACAAGCGGTAGCAAGCCGTTTATCGTTCCTAACCACGAGACTTATTTCCACGATTTGTACTTAGTTGTCGAAAAACCTGATAACGGATTTACAAGCCGGTTAAAGTCGTATTTTAACGATGCTGGATTGCAATACGATGACGTTTTTGAGGCTCCTGATAGTGTAAAAACGCTATTACGTCCGGCTGTTGAATACCGGATTATCATTAGAGATACGATTTATCAAACACTGAATAAGGTGGTAGCCGGAATTTGCGAAAAAGAAAAAGACGTATATCGAGCTTACGATTGGTCTTTTGACAGTGGTTTTCAATTGCGACCCAATTATTTGTCGTTTATGTTTGACGATTTGTCTAAAGTAAAGGAATTTTCACTTTGGGCAAAAGAAAAACACGGCATCAGAATAGATATGGCTCAAATTGAAGCAAAAGAAAATTTCAATACGTTCAATCTTTTAGCTTCCATGCTCTGTCTGTTTATTTCTGTGATTGCCATTGCTTTTGTCGCTATTTTCCTTTATTTTCTGATTGACTCGCATTTTCGCAGGATTTCAAAAACTCTGGGAACAATGATGGCTTTCGGGCTTGGCAACAAGCAAATCATAAAGATTTATCTTTCGGTATTTTTGCTAATGATCTTTGCAAGTCTGCTCTCCGTCATTGCAGCGCTTGGCAGCGTTGAAATATTGTTTCACACGTTGAAGTGGTGGCAATATGAAGGCAAAATGCCTCATATTTCACTCCACGACAGTTGGGTAATCATCACGATTCTGGTCATTCCGCTCATTTCGGCTTTAGCAACGGTCATTTTCCTAAAGTTCAAACTCAAAGCCACACCTGGCGATTTAATTTTTGAAAGAAATTAAAAATAAAATTCAAGATAATCAATTAAAATATAAAATAAGAATATGAAACGAATAAAATTTGGATTAATAATTTGGGGCGTTATGTTGTTGGGGGTGGCAAAGGCACAAGGAAATTATACTGTAACATTCAATAGCGATGATGGCAGTTCAGTAGAAAGTATAAAAGATGTTGCTTGTGGAAGTACGATAGATGAGCCAATCGCACCAACAAAAGAGTGTTATACCTTTGATATTTGGTATTCCGATAGTGATTTGACAATCGCTTGGAATTTTGGAACAAGCACAGTTACGAGTGATACAACGCTTTATGCAAAATGGAATATTGTCAAATATACCGTTTTATTCAAAGACGGAGACTGTGATATAGATAGTAAAGAAGTGAATTGTGGTGATATAATATCCGAGCCAAGCGACTTAAAAAAAGACTGTTACATCTTTGATGTTTGGTATTCCGATTGTGATTTGACAACCGCCTGGAATTTTGGAACAAGCACCGTTAAGAGTGATACAACGCTTTATGCAAAGCGGGATATTGTCAAATATACCGTTTTATTCAAAGACGGAGACAGTGATATAGATAGTAAAGAAGTGAATTGTGGTGATATAATACCCAAGCCAAGCGACCTGAAAAAAGACTGTTATACCTTTGATGTTTGGTATTCCGATTGTGATTTGACAACCGCTTGGGATTTTGAAACAAGCACAGTTACGAGTGATACAATGCTTTATGCAAAATGGAATATCAATACTTATACCGTTACATTTAACACCAATGGTGGCAGTGAAATAGATAGTCAAAGCATTGATTGTGGTGCATTTGTAACCGAGAAACCAATATCGATAAAAACCGGTTATACTTTAGTCGACTGGTACTCTGATAACGAAACATTTGAAAATGCGTGGAATTTTGATAACGACCGCATCACATCCGATACTACGCTTTATGCAAAATGGATTTGTGCGGCTGCCCCATCTGAAATTGTCAGGAAAGATAATTCCAATATTCTAATTTGCAAAGAAGTTCAAAATGGAAAATATCAATGGGGATCTTTCGAAAAAGGCAAAGAGGATAATGCAATACTTCCAGAAGAAGAAGAAGAATACGCTCAGTGTTGTCCCTATTATCAATTTAATACTATTGATACAACGCAAAATGTATATTTTGTTGACATTACATGCGAAGGAGCTCCTTGCTCTACTCGTACTTATTACCCGCAATCTACATCGGTATCAAAACAAATAGAAACCACACAAATCCTGCCACTACCCAAACTAAACATCTATCCCAATCCCGCCAAAGGGCATTTATCCATTGCCTTAGGTGCAGAAATTACAGGCAAGGTGATAGTTTCACTGCGAAATCTGTCAGGGCAAACGCTACTGTCAAAACAAATTGCCGATTATGGAAACGGTGAAGTGTTGCCGTTTGATTTGAATTTTCCTTCCGGCATTTATTTATTAGTTGTGCAAACCAACGATGAAGTGCTAACCTCTAAAATTCTAATAGAATGAGAAAAAATTTATTAACAATAGCCGCAATCATCATAGCCACCGTTTCGACGTACTCTCAATCGGTCACAGAAACGCGCCGCATTAAAACCACCGCTTTGCAAATGTATGAAAATTACAAAGTGATACTGTCGGGGCTGTATAGCAAAAGCGCCTATACGGAAGATAACTTTATGGCGCTTTTCGGCAACACCGCCATGCTTTACAATGATATTCTGCCCGACAACCATCCACAGCAACTTTCACCGGCTAACTATTTTGCAAAATTCAAAGCAAATGTCAAGAGAATTTATCCCGTTTTCCGCGATTTTAGAATGGGAGAACCGGCGTCCAAAGGAAGCAAATGGCAAATCAAATGCGATTTCGTAAGAGAAACACGATTCAGAACACAAAAGGATATGGACTATCCCGAATGGTCTTTCAATTATACGATGACTATTGAAATGGATAAATCGTATAATACCATCAGCAAAGTGTACGAAAACGCAGGAATCGTAAGTATTGATGCCGGGAATCCTCTAAAAGAGTTCTTTATCATTGAAAACAAAGAAAATATCTTTATGACTGCACCGTCGGGCGAAACGCTTAACGGTTGGGATAAAGAAGATAACAGTCGTATTTTCCCCGAAAACGAATGGAAAATGAAGGATATTCAAATTACCGAATCCGGTAGTAAAAAAAACATCTTTGGGTATTCTATAAATAGCTTTTCCGGAAATCAAACGGATACTCATTTTTATCAGCCTACTATTCAGAAATTCCCGAAAAATATCTTTGGGATAGGGGTAAATTACAGTCCGATTGCAGTTGGAAATAAATTCAGCGGTGAAAATGCCAAGAATTTCAAAGATATTGAGCATACAAGTAATGCATTATCATTATCGTTTTTCTATGGTAAGCAAATTGCTCACAGGGAAAAATCAACTTTGTTTTTCAATGCAGGGTTGGATTTGAACATGTATTTTCACAAATACAGCTATAGTAACATAAAAGACACAATATCTCTTCCTAATTATGTCGATTCCGACAGCTACCAGTATGTGGGTAAAATTAAAGTCAGTTCTCCATGGAACGAAAATGTCAGCATAATATCAGCATCTGTTCCATTGAGTGTACAGTACCTGTACCAACTTACAGCTCTGGAAAAAAGACCTATTTTTCTTTCATTTGAATTAGGTGTATTCGCAGAAACTTCTTTATATTCAAGCAGTAAATACAATTTGAATGGCAATTATTACGGTTTATATACCTTCAATTTCGATAACGGGAAAACGCAAGAAGTAGAATTTGACCATTATTATAATTACGGCATATTGGGTTTAGATGGTGAAGTAAAATTGACGAAAAGTTTGGATGGCGGCATATTTGGCGGTATCGGTCTATGGTATGCATTGAACAAGAGCAATTTGATAAAAATCAATGTTACCTACAAGCATGGTTTCAATTCGCCGTCGGAATACAAAGAGAATTATGTGATTTCAGAAGATAAAGATTCGTATCAATCGTTACTGCAAAGCACAAATCAAGGTATGCGAAATATCTATTTCGGTATTTCATGGATAAAAACAATAGGAGGAAACAAATAATACTATCTAAACTATACATTCAATCACTATTAAAAATTTAATAAAATGAAAGTTACAAGCAAAATTTTTATCGTTCTTGCCCTGACGTGCCATAGCGCCACAGCGGCATACAGCCAGGATTGCAACAGTTATCTGCAACAGGCAACGAAATTAGTGTCTCAGAAAAAATACTGCGATGCTAAAACGTATTATCAAAAATACAAAGATTGCGATGCCGACGCCGATGTCAATACAGAAATTGCCATGTGCGAAAGGTATTGTAAGCTTCAGAACATAGATAATGGCGACAACGAAACGGGCGCTAAAGCCGTAGATAAAACTGTAGACTCTAATCCTCCAGGAGTTGGAGAAACAGCACAAGATGTCATCGTTCTTAAAAACGGCGATGAAATAAAATCGCTCGTTCAAGAGGTCGGTTCGGACTATGTTAAATACAAAAAATTTGAAAATCAAACCGGGCCTGTTTATACTGTGGCTATTTCGGATATTTTTATGATTAAGTACGCCAACGGCGATAAAGATATGTTTAATAAAACTGCCATTACCACAAATTCTTCTATTCAAACTAACGGACAAAATAGTGCTCGCAGTCAAAATGAGAATCCAACGACAGATTCATCTATTCAAAATAACAGGCAGAACAGTTATCGCAGTCAAAATGAGAATGCCAATCGGAATGAAAATACGGATCAAAACGTGAGTGAATATCGTCACAGGTATCCGGGCCTTTCCTTTTTGTTCTCGTTTTTGTACCCGGGTATTGGACAGTTTTATAACGGACAGGCAGGTAAAGGGATTGTAATGACTGTCCTCGCTACCGGTTCATTAGCTACAATAATAGGTATTACAGACAGTAGTACAGACAGCTATGGATATACCAATATTTCCGATGATAATGCAACTGCAATAGGTGTAGCAACAATTGTGCTTGTAGGCACTTATCTTTGGTCGATAATTGACGCACCGATTTCTGCGAATGCAATCAATCGACGGAACGAACCTCTGACTTGGAATGTGGGTAAAACCAGTAAATTGTCAATTACGCCAGATGTATTAACATCTAATATATTAGGGATAAAAACCAACTATCATTCTCCGGCGTATGGCTTGTCTTTGAAATTAGACTTTTAATATCCTCTTAAATAACAATAATTGATAACTAAATAAAAAATGAAAAAATATTTATTAACGCTGCTTATTTTTATTATATTGTTTGGTTTTAAAGCAATGGCACAAGACGTCATCATGTTAAAAAACGGCGATGAAATAAAATCACTCGTGCAAGAGATCGGTGCGGACTATGTTAAATACAAAAAATTTGACAATCAAACAGGCCCGCTTTATAACATGGCTATTTCGGAAATCTTTATGATTAAGTATGCAAACGGAACGAAAGATGTGTTTAATAAAGTTGAAACTACCGTTGAACAACCCAAACAAACATATCAGGAAGAAGTAACGCAAGAAAAGAATTGCACAATGACTTCGTGTGGATTATTAGTTTCTTGTTCTGATTATCCTAAAATTCTAACGTATGACGAGGCTTTGTCTCAATGTCCATCGGGATATAGACTGCCTACAATTGATGAGTTACAATGTATGGCTAAAAATAAAACAACTTTGAATTTATCAAAGGCTGGTGAATATTGGAGTGTAACGACGACCGGAAATAAGGCATATACAGTAACAATGGACGATGGGAAAAAAGAAAAATGTGGAAAAGATGAAAAGAAGAGAGTAAGATATATTAAAGATAATCACTCCGAATCTGCGGCTAATACAAATACGAGCAAATCAGAATCAAAAGATAATGATAAAACGCTAAATCAAAAACCACAGGCAATAGATAATCAATCAAATAATAACTATGCTTTGCTGCATCTTTATCGTCCCGGAATGTTTTATGGCTCTGCAGTCAGGTTTAATATAGATTTAGAAGACCAGGAAGTTTGGAACTGTAAAAGCGGAAGAAAAATAACTATAAAACTTATAAAAGAAGGTCCGACTACAGTACACGCAAGAACGGAAGCAGACGCAAGTGTTACATTTGATGCTGAGTTTGGTAAAGAATACTATATCGAATGTACTATTGGAATGGGTGTTTGGGTCGGACATCCTATCCTTACCCTAAAAGATGAAAGTGTGGGACTTTCAATGTTCCAAAAAATTAAGAAAGACGATACAAGATAATAAAGAAATATGGAAAATTACGGTAAAAATGGAAAAGATCATACAAAGTACATTTCTGCTTTTTGCTTCATTTTACATTAGTGTAACAAGTACGTTTGCGCAAGACGTCATTATGCTAAAAAACGGCGACGAAATAGAATCGATCGTACAAGAGGTTGGTACGGATTATGTTAAATATAAGAAATACCACAATCAAGCAGGACCGGTTTACAACACGGCTATTTCGGAAATCTTCATGATCAAGTATGTCAATGGTTCAAAAGATGTATTTAATGAAACTGCAAATCCAGGCATGTCGGCGCCGGTTTATACGAATGAGGCGCAAGCGCCGCAGGACAATTATTACGTAGATAATATGTCTTCCGGGAACACTCCGCCGATGAATGAAAGGCACACGGAATACCAAGACGGTATTCCCTATCAATACTATGTCAATAATGGGTTAACCGTTTCACTAACAAATACAAAGAACAATGATTATGGTAAATGGTTTAAGGCTGACATTGTCATACAAAATAATACAATGGGAACGATTGACTTTGATCCTGCATCGAGCATTACAGCATATTCTATTGACAAGAACAACAAACAATCCAATTTAGAAGTATGGTCTTATGAAAGATATATGAAAAATGTACATTCCTTCCAAGTCATGAATGCCGTGTTAGAAGGGCTAGCCGGAGGATTAGCCGTCGCGAGCGCCGGGTATTCAACGTCAACCACAACTACGAATACGCACTATAATGGAGCTCACAACACCCGCAGTAACGTTCCGGTTCGTGGAAATTATGCTCCAAATCATGGAGGGTATGCTCCCGGCGCTTATCCTCGAAATTCTTCTTCCGGTTTTGTACAGACAACAAGGACAACAACAACTTATAATGCAGGGGCAGCCTACCAGGCATCCCTCGTAGCTCAAAATAACATGGCTGCATTGTCCAACTCACAATGGAATATTAGCAATGCTATACAAATGGGTTATCTCAAGAGGAACACCATTTATCCCGGACAATCGATTGCAGGATATGTTCTGATTCAGAGGAAAAGTGGAAAATCGGTTTATATTACGGTAAACATTAATGGTGGTAGTTATGAATATGGATGGGATTATTGATGATTATACACCTAATATAATAAAGATAACGATTAATTAATTGTTATAATTTTATAAATCAATAATATCTGTATAAGGAGCAGATGCAAAACAAAAAATTCTATGAATTCAATCATTTCAAATAAATTAAGTAGAATATGCCTCGTAGCATTATTGGGATTAATTGTTCTCACTACTGGCTGCAAAAAAGAAGAAATAAACAATACGCTTAACGGCACTATATGGAAAGGTACTTTTAACGGATATCCGGAAGTTTTTATTTTTCAAGAAAATGCTTTTACATGGATGGAAACTGCAAATGATACAACAACATCAATGACGGGAACTTATACCTATAACCACCCCAATGTTATATTTCAGATAACAAGTAATGGAGTTTCAGGGTCTTTTTTTGGAACAATATCGGGAAATTCAATGACTATAACTATTGTGAGTCTATCTATGGAACTAACAAAACAATGAACAAATACAAACAGTTGCGCCCGACACAAATCAGGGATTAAATAATGAAAAAGATTTTTGGTAAAACATTTTACTTACTGCTCATTTTGGGCATAATCAGCATGCTATTCACTTCTTGCAAAAAAGAAGATAATAATAGTGAAGATACGTTTTCAATGTCCATCCAAGTTAATTCGATAACATCAAACTCTATGAGTTGTATTGTCAGTGTTACTACAGATCCAAGCTATAGCGGCGGGTGGTATGTTGGATGTATGCTGGGTGAAAACAATTTTCCAACGTTAAGTGAAAATAATGGTTTATTAACGATACCAATCAACAGTTCAGGTCAATATCTTATTCAATTTACAAATTTGCAACCCAATACGAGATATTATGTTGAAGGATTTGTGACTGATGGAACCCCTTATGGAAAAACTGTTTATTATGGTAGCGATGTGATACCGGTTACAACGCTTGCTAAATAGTATATGTAAATAAAAAATTAGTCGGCTTGAAATGATAATAAAGAGTAATAAATAATTCAAAAATTTTTAATTCATTAATAATATGGATGCCTATTTTTATTTAGATCAAAACGGACAGCAACAAGGTCCGATAGCGGCAAATGAATTGCCGAATTATGGTGTAACGAGAAATACCCAAGTTTGGAAACAGGGAATGAACAATTGGCAACTGGCAGGTTCCATACCGGAATTGTCCCATGTTTTACCGCCACAAGGAATAAAATCGATTGATCCGCAACTGCAAAAGCCGGATAATTTGATGGTGTGGTCAATATTAGTAACCTTATTGTGTTTTTTGCCTACCGGTATTGCTGCGATAATTTATTCCAATAAAGTGGACACGCAATGGAATGCAAAAGATTATGATGGCGCGCGGCAAGCAGCAAAAAATGCAGGAGCATGGTGCTTGGTTTCATTGGGATTGGCTGTTACGAGCTGGCTTATTGCTGTAGTTAGTTTTTATGCATTTTGGGCAGCTCTTTTTGGTATAGCAGTGCATCATTGAAAAAGGCAATAATAATTGTTGGCTGTATAATCGGGATTGGTCTGTTTTATTTTATCAATCCCGAAAATACCACCTGGTTACCCAAATGTTGGTTTTACCAGTTGACAGGTTTGCAGTGTCCCGCTTGTGGAACACAAAGAGCCATACACCAATTGTTGCATCTGCACTTTACGGCGGCATTCCGATACAATCCGTTTTTGATTATTTCATTGCCTTACGCCTCGGCTCTGGTTGTATTGCATTGGCTTGTTGCCGCTGATAAATTGCAAAAACTTCGAGCTTTTTGCTTCCATCACACCGTTGTAACTGTTTATTTGATATTACTTATAGGTTGGTGGATTGTTAGAAATTTAATATAATATCCAGCGCATTCTTAAACCAACGTTCAACAAAGGTTTTATGCTTTTTTATGTACATAAATTATGGAAAATTCAGCCGAAAATCCAATAAAGAGTAGGCACAAATAATTAAAACTATGATCACACCTTTAGATTTACAAAAATGGCAAACCGCAACCAACGGCATCAATGCATCAGGACAACAAGACCTGACCGGCAACGAATGGTCGGCATTGATTGCATTAAACGGTTGTTTGCAAAACGGCAATTTTGAGTCGGACGAGAGCCGCCACGCGCTCGCGTTACTCAAAGACAATTTGAATCGGCACACTACGAATGCATTTTTGCAGATGCACCTGCAGAATTATATCGCTTTGTGCGAACAGTATGCTCAAACAAACAGACTGACAATTCCGCCCGCAGCTAACCCTGCTACGCTATCGCCGGAAACGGTGAATTCCAATGCAGGCAAAGCAAAAGGGGGAAGTAATAAGAAATTGATTCTCATTATTGTCGCGTTGATTATCGGTTATTTGCTTTATAGCCATTGGGATGCCGTATCCGGCGAAGGATTGCCAAATGGCCGTTATGAACTTGCGAATCCGATCGGGGCGGGTAGTCTCCCCGATAATATTGTTATTAGCGGCAGTAATTTCTCTACGGAATGGAGTATATTAAATACTACGTACACCATAAAATACAAGTACCAGGACGGTAAAATCACCTTTACCGACAAAGGGATGAGCGTGTCTGTTCCATGCGAGTTCAAAAACGGTTCACTTTGGTATGGAGGAATGGAATATAAAAAGGTGAAATAATTAAAGCTATGATATCCAATTCAGATTTAGAAAAAGGACAGAAAGCCATGCAAGGCATTGAGGCAGGACAAAACAACCTGTCGCCGGAAGAATGGTCGGCGTTTGTTAAATTGAAAGCAAATTGTATGAACGGCAATGTTGAGTCAAGTGAAAGCGGGAGCCATATCCTAATACTCAAAAATGCTTTGCCACGCCATAGCACGCAACGGCTTTTACAGGTACATTTGAAAAATTTTATAGACTTTTGTGAGAAGTATTTCCAGGTGCAGACTCCCATTGCGAACACAACTGCGCGACCGTCAAGAACTGCAAATTCAAATACAGACAAATCGAAGAAAGGAAGCAATAAGACATTGATTCTCACTATTGCCGCTTTGGTAATCGGTTATTTAGTTTACAGCCATTGGGATACTGCAAGAGAAATGATTGGAATAAAATCTCCACGAATAGATATAACTCATGTAGATAATAAAATTGATTCTACTACCAATCTGCAGGCAACCATACAGCAAACAACGCCGGACTCTGCTCAACAACCAAGCAACGTGTCCGGCCCAATTACTACAATAATTACTTCATGGACAAAATTTACAAATTCATTTACTTATGGAAATAACAGTCGTTATGTCATATCTTACACTGACGGTAATCTATACCTCAGAGGCAATAATAAAGATACACTTATTTTAAAAAGTATTAAAGAAATCTATGAAAGTGGAAGCTCTTTCTTTGCTGTAAAGAATGACGGCAGCTTATGGGCTTGGGGTGACAATTCGGGTGGACAACTTGGCGATAATACAGGAATTAACAAAACAACCCCCATCAAAGTTATGGATAATGTTAGAGATTTTTATGCCGTTAATGGCTCCTATTTTGCTATCAAGGAAGACAACAGTTTATGGGCATGGGGTAACAATCAAGGCGGACAGTTGGGTGTAGGAGACAGTGAAAATAAATATGAACCTGCTAAGACCATGTTTGAAGATGTATCATTTATTTCAGGTAATAGTACACCTTTAATAATAACACTATCCGGTAATGAATATTATTCCTTGAAAGGGAAACCCAATTTGAGTGGAAAACACGATTACAATTTTTACCTAAACGAACGCGAAAATTATTTTTTCGTTTGTAAATATAAATTAACACCCGACGGAAAATTGTATGAAGAGAACGGCATCCTTGCCTCAAATGTTTCTTTTGTGGGAGGATCAAGTTCAAAAGGATATTCGTACATAACAAAAAATGGAGACTTATATTCATGGGGAGCAGCTCCGATAGGCGACGGAACGAATATTCCTCGTAAAAATCCGGTACTTGTACTTCAGAATGTCATTCAATACGATCCCAATAATCGTTATGCGCTTAGCATTGACGGAAAACTTTATACGATAGATACTAAGAATACTTTTAAATATGAAGCGATTGCTTCGAATGTGTATTTACTTACCGGTAACGGGTACTACACGAATGATGGGGCATTGTGTACGTATGATGGAAATGTGGTTATAAAAGATATAGCACTGCCGAAGATAAAATACGAGATAAAACCGCCGAAAGAACAAACTCCACCACCCTCTCAAACAAGCGTAACCGCTAATTTCGACGAAAGCTCTATTTCATCCGCGCTTTCTACCCGCCTTCTATCGGAAGAGGATTTGAGTGGACTGTCGAAGCAGGAACTGCGAATCTTGCGCAATGAAATTTATGCCCGGCACGGTTACATTTTCAAATCGCAGGATTTGCGTAACTATTTTTCGGCAAAAGATTGGTATCGTCCGCAATACAATGATGTGTCCAATTTATTAAATACCACTGAAAAGAAAAATGTGATATTTATCCAGAGGCATGAATAAGAAAACACAAACAATACTATTAATTTCAAACAGTTGCGCCCGACACGTATCAGGGATAAAAAAATGTTTAGCAGAGTAAAAGCAATGTTGTTCAATCCCAAAGAAGAATGGGAAGTGATTGAGGCGGAAAATCCGTCGCATGCGAAAGTGTTACCGTATTTGTTGATTTTGGCGCTGATACCGGCAATCATAATTTTTGCCAACTATTGGATGCAGTGGAATTCGGTCATTTCGAAAGCTACTGAAGAAGCAATCAATACTGCGAGCAATAATGAATTTGTCAAATCCAGACTTCCGGAAACCTTGGCAAAAATAAAAACAAGCAACCCATTTAATCTGACAATGGCAATTATCACTGCAGCCCAATATTTTGTTACTATCTTGTGTGGCGTTTATGTTGCTGCAGTAATTATAGACGCGCTTTCCGACCAATTCGGAGTGTCGAAAGATTTCAATCGCACATTTTCTTTAGTGGTATATTCTTATACCCCATTGTGTCTTGCCGGAATTCTTTATATTTATGCTCCTCTTGCATGGTTAGTACCCATTCTGGGGCTTTATGGCATTTATCTACTCTATCTTGGCGTTAAACCGCTCATAAAACCCACTGCCGAAAAACAAACGGGGTATATTATTATGGCGTTATTAGTCACGTTGCTGGCTTATATCATTCTTTCGAAAATAGCGCCCATGTTGACTACGCAAATATACAGTTCCATTGTCACGGCCGACAGTCCGGTACAAAGTCTTCCTGTTAATCCCTAATTCTGTAATTTATGAAAAAGAGGCTGTCTCAAAAGCATTTTTGAACGCAAAAAACGCAAATAACACAAATCTGCGATAATTTTATATTGTTTAATATCAACTATATAAGAATTATTTCGTTTTTTGATTCGTGAAAATTTGCGCTTTTTGTGTCATTGGCGTTCTTTTGAGACCGCCTGTTTTTTTTCTCTCTGAATCGCTGGGAGCGCTAAAAAAATTTGGAATTTTCGAAAATTGTATGTATCTTTGCAAAGTTTTATCATTATGTCCACATTTGAACCGGACTTCTAATGGTAAGAATGTAATAAAAGATAAACTGAAAAAGGATTTCAGGAAAACCGGTAGGGGCTGTATTTAAAGTCGTCTTTGACGACTTCAGCATTGCGTCTTGAACGTGATTCAGGATTACCCGTAAATCCCTAATAATCTTATTATAAGTGACTGTATTCCAATGTAAACGATTTTTTCAACAAGAAGAATCGTTTTTTTTATTTTCATTTGCAGAAAAAGACAGCTGTCTTTAAAAAAGATGACAGCTGTCTTTAAAAAAGATGACGGTGTCTTTAAAAAAGATGACGGAGCATTTAAAAAAGATGACAGATGGCAGTGAAAAAGAGGT